>Ga0308006_10000025_pt1 | contig 68262 bp, 79 predicted proteins | sample Neamet69_FD_203150 | JGI IMG/M metagenome (GOLD analysis project Ga0308006, IMG submission 203150) | Marine microbial communities from water near the shore, Antarctic Ocean - #69 | ecosystem: Environmental > Aquatic > Marine > Unclassified | place: Southern Ocean | collected 2014-06-07 | reverse complement strand
CTTTTTGTTTCTTAATTGCGGCTTTTAACTCAGTTTTATTGATTGAAGTTGGGTTTGGTTTTACCACTTTCTTTTTTACTACCTTCTTTTTTACTACCTTCTTTTTTACTACCTTCTTTTTTACTACCTTCTTTTTTACTACAATTGGGCTAGCCTTTTTCTTAATAATCACAGATTTAGGTGGTATCGGAGGTGGGTTGGTAATTAAATATTTACCCTCACGATGGTCTGATACTTTTTTCTTTTCGTTTGCTGTAATTGATTTTGTTAGTACAGATGAAATGTAACAATACGGGTCATCAGGATCATCTAATTCCATTGTATGGTATATACACCCAATCCTACCAGTCGATTTTATAGAATATTGTGCATTCTTAGTTACCTTTTCAAAGGTTAATGCTGATATAAATCCACAATCACGCTCACCGTACCATTTGAATACAATGGGTGTACCAACTTTGAATTGGTGTTTCTTTTTGTGTCTTTTACCTTTATTTACATTCTTTACATTTGGTAGTCTATACATACTATACGTTTAAGTAAGTTTTAATACTCTCTGCAGTTGGGAATTTATCAGTACCATACTGAATCAACTCTCCGGTGAACTCTCCCGCTCCATTAGCAGTTCTATCATCAATTAAGTAATCACCTATGTTTAAATGTTTGTTATGTGATAATATCAATCGTTTGTATCCATATAGTGGGAGGTGTTTTTGAACCCATGCTACTTTATCAGAAGCTGCGGTTGGATTATCCCAAGGAGAAGTAGATAGAATATACACATCATATCTCACATCTTCTGCCATCTGATTGTATAAATCAATCATTTCTGGAATCGGTTTCATCGTAGAGAAGATGCTTGGAACATTATCCAACTCATCATCATACTCAGCTTTAGTTCCATCTGATAGTTGGTTAATACCACTCTCAAAATTCACAAGCGTATTATCCATATCGAAGTAAACTATTTTCTTTTTAATTTGTTCTGTCATATCGGTCTCTTTTACTAATGTAAATATACGAAATATATTTGGATTAGCCTAATTTTAATGTTATTAAATTGTTATTAATTTCAATGCTTTACTAATGTTATTATCAGTTGCTCCCCAACTCTTAACTTGCTTAATTGCTTTCTCAACACTAAGCTTTCCGAAGGTGTATCTCTCTGTGGTAGTGATATCGATTAACATTCTAGCAACATCAGGTAGAGAACAGAACTGAGCTTTATTAACCACAGATAGGAACTTAGTACCCGCTTTGATTGTTGTTTTGTTATCAGTTGATACATCAGATGAACTCATTTCATACATATCTTCCATACTGTTGAAGTATCCGTAAACGAATGGAGAACCGAATGATTGAACATCATTAATGATTTCTTCATCAACTGATTGTCCGATTTCATCTGAAATGTAAATATCAGTTGAACATCCCATTGAGAAACTTCGGGACTTAGCCGATACTGTTACCTGAGGATAAACCTTCTTTACATACTGTTTGATTACACTAGCCGAAGCAACCTGATTCATATCAATGTGTGGTGTTGGGAGTGAGTTACCATTCCAATCGGTTCTTTTTAAGAATTTGATTGGTAATTCAAACATCATTCCTTTGTATTCGAAGTTAAATTTCTTTGGATTTTTCATAATTTATATTTTTTAATTCTTAATGGATGGTGGTTTCTCCCCCATCTCAACTACACTACTAATATACGAACTTTTGCCGAGATGACCTAATTTCTAATGTTAACAAATTGTTAAGGTTTCATTTAGTAAAATGTTGATAATAATAACTGTGTATCAGCCTCAGTTGCCACTCTGAATGAGTTCATATCAGGAACACAATTCTTTGAACCTTTATACTCCTTAATAGCCATCTTAATTGATTCCTCTTTCGTTTTAGCGTAGTTACTATTCCAACCACCACCAATGAATCCGAAGTTCCATGCCTTCACTTTACTGATGTAATCAAGTAGTACTACTTTCTCATCTATAATAGGAATTAACGATTCATGCCCATCTCCATTCTTAACTACTTTTTTTAGAGCCTTAACTTGTCTCTTTAATAATTGAACTGAATCTTTGTACGATACTTTTGTTTCAAATGCTTTCATATTTTATTGTTTATTATTTAATTGTTAATGGACTCAACTCCGTCCCTTTCTTATTACATAATAAAGATACGACAATTATTTGGATTTTCCAAGGGATTTGTACTTTATTTTGAAAAGTTATTAACAATTTTATGTTGATAACTGTTATAGACGTAAAAATGGGGAACTTAATTAAAAGCCCCCCATATATAAAATTTATTAAGTGTTATCTAGCTTTTTAAATCTTTAGCTAAATCTGTAGTTTTAGGAGCGTTCTTCTCAATCCAACTGAATAGAGTTTTCTTCCATACACCCTCTGGAGTTATACCACCACCCTGTTTCTTAACAGAAAGTGATAAGAAATCAGCTACAAACTTAACTTTTTCAAGCTTTCGTTTTGTTACAGTCTTACCGTTATCATCTTTACTCTGAGTTGTTATAGTTTGTGTTCGTACTACATCACTACGTTTATCAATACCACCATCTTTTTTAGCTTTTTTGTTAGCCGAGCCATCTTTATTGTAAAATATTGTATTTTCTCTATTATTCAATATAACATCGATTCTACCATTTACTCCCTTTGGTAATGCCTTAGTTAACATTTGCCATAAAGTCTGTGATGCACCCTCATGTGTTGATAACATAGTATCATCTGGAACCATACGGTCACGTGTTGCGTTATTATTAACTGCTATACTGTAATTAGTTAATACCCAAATTAAGTGAATGTTCTTAGAATCGTATCCAGCCTTTAGTAATGGTTTTAACACATCCGTAATTGATGCTACTTTTTTAGCTGTAATATCAAATAGTAAATTAGGTAGTACTTCTTTATTAGTTTTACCCATTAACATATTAGTTACCCACTTATCCTTTAATCCCATTGCATCTACAATAAAATGAAGTGCTGATACGTTGTTTGGATTTTTTAGATTTGATGCTAATTGAGCTAATGTTAATTTTCTATCCTTAACGTATGTATCAACATGCGCTAGTTCCTTTTCTTTTAGATTCTTTGAGTATTTTTTATACCATTTTTCGATAGAAAGTTTTCCCAATTTATCTAAATTACCTACGGCCGTTTTCATCTCATCTACATCTCTCACTTTGAACCCAGCAGCGTCTATAAAACTATCAACTGCGAATCCTTTACCACTACCAGCACCACCTGCCATAAATACAACCTGACCGTATGCTGCTCTGTTACTGAATGTGATTAGTTTTTCTTCTAATTTCCCCTCAGTCACTACTGATTCATTAGCCATATTATACTCTACATCTTCAATAAAGTCATCTTCTGTAAAATCACCATAATCAGCAAAGAATTGCTTTGAATTCTTTTTTACCATTTGTTCTAATGATTTCACATAACTCTTAGCATAACTCATTGGAACTTTAGCTTTTTTAATTGCCTTACCAATAACCCCTACGATACTATTCCAATCAGAACCTTCATTAACCGATTCAGAGAATGCTTCGATATCCCATTGAATTCGTTGCATCGTATCTTCACCTCTAAATTCCTTCTTAGCCCAATCGATAAGTCCCGGTTCGTTCTTAGCATTCTGTGCCATATCATAAGCGTTGTTTGCTCCACCATTTGATGCAACATCCCTTAACCACTTATCGTACATACGTTTGTTGTACTTAACTACTTTATATTTATTCCAATTTGGATTAAGTTTTCTAACTACTTTAGGTTTCTTATCAATACCTGGATTTGATTTTACTATCTTATCAAGTTTGAATGTTGTTTTATTTTGTCTACTATCTTTTACATCAACAAATCCATCAGTATCTACATTTAATATAGTATAATCTTTATTGTTAATCTTAGCAGGTAACCCTCTCATAAAATCGTACTTACCTTCGTTAACTACAGATTCATTAGTAGCCTGAGTGTATATATCAGTTAACCATTCTAAACTTGCCTTATTACGGTCTAATGTTTTGAATTCCTTATATGCATCTTTAGCGAATTCTTTGAAATCTTTAGCATCCTGAGCCATTATATCCAAATCACTCATTGCACCTTCGTTAACTACTGATTCACTAATCGACTGTTTATATAAATCATCTAACCATATAATAGTTTCTCTATTCTTTGGTAAGTTTTTATATTCTTTATAAACATCTTTAAGGAATGATTTTAAATCTTTAGCTTCTTGAGCCATCAAATCTAAATCACTCATTGCTGATTCTGTTATATTAGTTGTACCAGATTCACTTAATTGTGATTTAATTTCTGATTGTATGTGTTGTTTTAAATTCATTATTTTCCTTTATTATATGGTACTTTCTTATTTAACCATTCCTGCTTCCCAGCACAACCACAGTCGGCTTTACCTAATCCCTTTGCAATCTGTGTTGCTAGTTTATCTAAGCGAGTGATTGATGTAATCTTTGCTACAGTATCCCCTAACCCTTTTGATTTTGTCATATTATTTATCCATTCTTAAATTTAAACCAGCTGATTTCATTTCTTTGAACATCTCTACCATTAATTCAGAATCATCTGATTCTTTAATACAACACTCACCATTACTATGAACTATCGATGCTATCGATTGCCCTTGCATAACTGGGTAATTACAGTATTTCTGAATTGTTGTTACAACGTATTCAAATGAGTTTTCATCATCATTTAGTATAAATAGTTTCATATTTTATATTTCAGTTCAAAGTCAGTTATAGTCTTAACCAAATTATCAATATCACATACTGATGCTTCTATTGATTGATTCGTTTCACTAAGAACATATACTAACCATCCTTTAACGCTTTTCACTTCCGGTGATAATGCTTTCACTAATATTTTCATTTTTATTCTCCAATTCGTTTACGAGCTTATGAAGATGTGCACACTTTTCGTAGTGTTCAATATCGGTAAAATAATCTAATAGTAGATTAAGTAACTGATTTTTCATCTTTTCTTTAAACTCTGAACTCCATGCAAAATCCTCTTTCATAAGAATTTCATATGCGTTCTCCATTACTTTCTTTTCGTAATTCATTTGGTAATAAATATGGTTTTAAATTTAGTGAACTATCTTATTTACATATTTTTGAATATCTTCTTCAATATGTTCCTTAACTAAGTGGGTTTTTATCTCCACATTCGGGTATTTACTCTTTAATCTATCAACTGCATCGATGTTTTTCTTAGAATCATCCATAAATGCTATAGAGGTGTATCCCTTCTTTATATGCTTCTCAATCCAGTCGGATTTATCTTTAGGGTTATTACTACCCAATGCAACTACATACACATCCATACCGAACGTATCCTTTAGATATTTTCTTACTGGAAATGCTAACTTACGAGCCGTTAATATAGTTACTTTCTTTTGTGGATTCTTTAACATCCTCTGAAGTAAATCGAAATTACGTTTTATAATCTGTGGATTCTTTAATAACCTATTGAAATCTCTGAAATCGTAACTATCTCCGGACTTCTCTTTATACACTGCGTATTCAGATGGGTCTAACTTAGTTTGCTTACCATCCTTATGATTAACATAAATATATGATGTGGATGTAGCTAATGTATCATCCCAATCAAATACACGAAGAGTTTTACCTTCGTTTAACATTCTCTCCTCATCTTTGAATACTTCTGATATAAATTGTGTTTTCTTCATATTATTTTAATTTAGGTAGTCCACCAATTTTAGGTATCCTAACTTTCCATTTACTATATATTTGCTTTCTGTTCTTAGCATTAATAATACCATCATCTACTAATGAATCTAAATAATCATCAACCACACGTTGGTATGGTAGTTTCATCGTTTTTGCTTTAGAGTATAATCCATGTATATTAGCATCCACTTCCTTTGGTAGTAAAAAATACTTATAATACATCGATGGGTCACCTTTAATCTTTACCCTCATTGCCAAATCACCCCTCATTGCTTTGGATGGTTTTAGTGATGATGATTTGTTACCATGTGTTATGTGCTCTATCTCATGTCTAACCAAATCCCTAAGAACTGGTTGAATCTTTGAGAATATCTTAGTACCATCTAATGGATGTATTGCAATCTGAACCTCTATTGATGGGAAATCCTCATCAGCTTCAGCTGAGCCATCTATAAAAAACTTACCAGGCTTAACACCATCATCAGTTACTGCGAATTTAAGATACACATCCACCTCAACTCCAGAAGTTCCTCCGGAATACTCACCTACATCTAAGTGGTTATTTTCCGAATTCAATAAATCACCAATTTGATGTGTTGGCATCGGGTCTTTTCTTACCTCATACCCTTTGAACTTCTTTGGCTTCTCTTGCGAACCACTACCATTCATTGCAGACTTCATCTTACTGAAAATATCTTTGTTTATTTTCCCAACAAGCTTGTCATACCGACCTTCCATTAATAAATCTTTTAACTTCATAACAAATATACGTTTTTTTATTTAAATATCCAAGGATTTATCAGAACTTTTAAAATCAGATTTCCTCATTATCGTTTTAGCAATTGCTTTATTCGATTGTTTCATAAACGGTATGTTTAGATTAGTTCTATCATCCTTTGCTATTACTGAATTGTAAGTATTAAGGAATTTAACAAATACCTTTCTCTTTTTTGATAGTCGTTTAAAAAATCCAATTAATTCTGATATATTTATTGCTTTCCCATTTCTAGGGTCATTCAATCTATCAAAGAAATGCTTACCCGTAAGAACGATATCCAATGGTTTTAATTTCTTATCAGCAAAAGCATCAAGCATTTTAAGGTCATCCATTGGGATTTCATTTATTGTACTTTCATTTTTAGCATCAAATATATTAACTTTTGGTAATAATCTGAATTTCATAAATGGTTTACCGTTAATTGTGATATCACCCTTCTCATTCGTTTCGATGGATTTCACCACAATTCGTTTGTTTTTGAATTTCCCACCTAAAACAGTATCACCCACATTAATTGGGATATTAATATCTTCATTTATTGATTGAGCAACTGCGTTATATACGTCAATTGCTTTAAGTATCGGTAAGTTAATTTTGATAACTGGTACTTTTACACCATCACCCCACTTCTCAATGGCAGCTGCCCATCTATGATGTCCATCTACTATATGATTATCATTAGATATGATTAATGGTTTAAGTTTGCTTGGTGTTGTGAATTTTGCGGCGATTCCGGTTACTTTGTCTTTATAAAGTTCTTTTTGAGCTCTCTTGAGTTTACCCACCACTATATTACCTTTGGTAATCTTTACCTTAGTAGATATCAATTTAATCGCCTTACTCAAATTTTGAGTAGATACCTGTGGCATGTTCTTCCTACTAATGTTTGGCATAATGTTCCGTTTACTTTTTCTTTAATCTACTCTTTTCCTTTCGGCCTCTGTTCTTAGCTTCTGATTCGAATCCTACGATTTTACCACCTTTATGTGATGCATCTTTACCATCACCATTACCATAAGTACCTTTATCTCTATTGTACTTATTTAATTCGGCTCTGTATTTCTTAGATTTTGTAGATGATTGGAATTTCTTATATTCATCTTTGTAATCACGCTTAGCTTCTTCTTCGATATCTTCGATATCTCCACCATTAAGCATATTGCTAATTTTCTCTATCTCTTCCTTTACAATCTGCACTATCTGAGATTTATAAGTTTCACCCATTACATTCTTAGCTTTATGCTTAATGTATAAGGTTGCAAGTAATTCTGTTAATTTGTTCTTTTTCATACATTACCCTTAATAGTGAAAACAGCAGCCTGTGCTATTTTGTTTCTACGTTGCTGTTCTAATGTGAATTGTCGCATACCTTCTTTTGCATCCGAATTATATAAGGCTTTATTTGTTGGGATGTTAATCCAATCTTGCCAACTGTATTGTCGTATCATACTCATAACTATAAATATATTAATTTATTTTAAAAATTGTGGTTTTTGATAACTAATCATTATCATCTCTAATATAAGTATTAAAGTAAAGTTACTAAAACCGATTACTTATGTAAATATGATGATAGGTATCCTGAAATTCTACCTGCTTTAATTTGGAAGTGTTCCCAATCATCTTTAGATAATTTCTTCTTCCTATTAACATAATCCATACCTATACCACCTAAGAATTTTCCATCAAATGTGAATAATGGTATAATATATACAGATTTCGTTCCTACAGATGCTGCAGCTGATTTTAATCCGAATGTAGGGATTTTAGGATTATTGTAATCTGGTATGTATATACCATCCCCATTCCCTAAATGGTCAAATGTCTTTGGGTATAACGAACATGGTATATTGTTGAATGTACTAGCTATTTTAGAAACACCAGTTTTGTCCACTTCATAAAATATTGAGAACTTTTGAATTGATTTACCGGTTGGGTAGAAACTACCACCATTATGGAATTGAGCAATCCACACTCTATCACTTTTGAATTCTTCACGAATATCTTCCAATTCATTATCAATGGTTGATATATCTAGTAACGACTCTCTTACCTTATCACGCTTATTATCGTTTCGTTTTAGTATGACTTTGTTTACTATTAAGTATAACACAGGACCAACTACGCCTGTTAAAAATGCTCCAATTAATTCCATAAAGTGTATGTGTTTCATCTGATTAATAGATTGTTAGAATTTAGAAGCTATCTTCAGCTCATCTATTGTGGTTTGTAATTCTGTTAATGTGACTGGACATGTTAAATCTAATCCAGCTTTGTATGATTCTTCTAATACACCATTTCTAAATACTAATAACGTTGGTGCCATTCGTATTCTATATTTCTTTTTAAGTTCCGGAGCTGATGCTATATCACATCTGTAATAGTGGGTAATTCCTTTCAACTTTTCCCAATCTTTAAATGCGTTAGCTTTGTTAAAATCTGCCCAAATCTCCACAATTACTATTGAAAACTCATCATCTCCAAAGTTATTAGTTTTTTCAATTGAGTTTATTACTCTTACTAAATCAACACCACGGATGTAATCTTGTGCTACTGCTACATTGGTTGTAATTATAAATAACAATAATATTATCAGATTTTTCATAACCTACCTTTTACTCATTTCGTACAACCGTTCCTCAAGCTTGTCCATCTTCTCTAAGATTACTTCGACATCTTTCTGAGTATCCATTATGGTTTGCCTAACCAACTCATCCTTTAAATCATATTCAATTCGTTCTATAACGGGAGCTGGTAATAACCTAGCCTCTTCTATATCAGCTTGTAGTGCGAACCACATACCTACTACGGTAGCTATCCCAAATATGAGAATTCCGATTGTTTTAATATCTAATGTTACTTTTGTTTGTTCACCTATCTGATTAGCCATAGTTAAAACACCTCTTATTTAAATGTGTAATTTATACCAAATGATGATTGGAATATTTCCCTATCCCATAGTTGTGCGTATTCACCTTCAGCAAACATACCAATATGCTTACCAATCTTTGTACCTAATACCAATCCAAATTGTACATCAGTCCATTGTTCAAACTCACTACCTTTCAGTAATCCACCCTTTCCCCAGTTGTTCCTATCACCATATGTAAAATCACCACCACCTAAAACGTATTGATGAAATGGTAATATAATGTTAGCGTATGCGTGAATCCAAAAGTTTTTACTATAATGATAGAAATCCGCGCCAATGATTGGGGCAACTTCACCAAACTTAGATAATTGACTATATATCTCATTATTGTAGTTATTCATTAAGGTTGGGTATATATTTTCTCTGAATTGTAAATCAGTATATGCAACTATAACCCCATCAGGATCTTGCCATATCCAATCCTGAGTTACTACACCCATATTATCAGTATAAGTTATAATTTGGTCTTGATACCCATTATCATACCCCAAGGTGTACCAAGGATTATTATAGTTACCATTTTCATCCATTTCGTTTAACCATATCTCAATTGGATTGTAACCAAATGCTTGCTTATGTGTTCTCAATATACCACCCGCTGAGAATGAGAATTTACTTCCAATTGGTAATCTAACTCTAGCTTCTACAGACTGATATGCAAAATCAATATTACCCATTTTACGAGCTTCTGCTTTAACGATGTGATATTTACCAGTATGTCGTAGGAAGAATCTGTGATTGGTGAATACATCACCACGCTGTCTTTGCTTCTCCCAATGGAATAGGTATTCAAATCCATCAATTGCAGCAGTTGGAGCGGATAGTGCTTTATTATTCTCTGCATCGGTTGCTCCTGTATAGAAATTAGCACCCTTCACTTCATAATCAAATCTAGCTAATTTTCTAATACCAAAGCCGAATCTGTAATCAAATGGGTGATATTCCGTACCATCCGTTACATCAGGTACTGAGTATAAACTACCATCAGGGTTAGTTCTAAGAAAGTATGTTTTTTCGGTTGTTTCGTATGAGTTATTAATATCACCAGCAGCATAAATAGTACCATACTTTAGGAAGTCTGTATAAACTCCCTTTAAGAATGAATCCTTCTTAGTAGTTTGAGCGTTAATACCCCATACGTTTAGTATAGTTAATATTATAATTAGTGTATGCCTCATAGTAGTAGTTATGTTAAATATATTATTGTCAATTCTATTTTTTAGCGAACTTCTCTAATCCAGCAATACCAAAACTACCTAAAGTTACAATAACGAATGAATTATAAATGAACTCTTGTACTACTAAGTCTTTTCCGAAATACCCAGTCACTAAATCAGTCAATGCGAATACAACCATTACTGCGAATGACATGAATCCAATTACGGTCTTTTCGTTGATGCTATTATCATCATTAAATATGTTTTTAAATGACATTATGTGTCTCCAAATTCGTTTTACCATATGCTAACTTCTTTTATGACTGTGTTTATGATTATAAATAGGTAGGTTTTACAGAAACTGCTGTATATTACACCAACTAATTTACTTTTTAATGTAGTAATTTATAAACTCACTAACATATCTAATAGTTCCGGCTGTGGGAACATATCCGATTTATCTTTTCTAGTGTTAGTATGTGTCCATAATCCCTTTACTTTACCGTAGTATGCATCTGTGTTAAATTCAAAAGCGTCTGCTCCAATTTCTTTAACTAATGCTGGTAATCCTGCTCTTATATCTATATTATCTCGCTCTCCGATGAATAATATTAGATTTTTTAATGATTCAATTTGTATATCAGAATATCTGTGCCAAACTGAATGTCCTCTGAATGGGGTATCTAATGTAACCATCTGTAATTCATCTGCTAAAACTCCAGCATATGTATAATATGAATTTGGATTTTTAGCTACCCAAATACCACGGTTAGTATAACCACCCTTTGTTAAATACGCAAAGTTATTTACTTCAATACCTACTGAATTTTTATGCATACTCTGAGAACCATTCTTCCCTAAATGCCATCCGTAATTTCCTTCTGGAAATGCTTGAACTACTTCCCCATCATAACTAACATCATTACCTGCCACAGATTGACCACCTAGAACGAATTCGGTTGCAACAGCACCCCGCTTATCCCTACCCCAAGAATCAATTGTTTTATATGGATTTTGTCGACCTGCTGTATGATGTATGAACACATACTCTGCTTTAATTGGTCCGTTCTTATATTCACCCTCTGGTAGAAAGTGTTTATTTATGATTAGTCCGTTTTTTGTTGTGTAACTTTGCTCCGATACATCAGTAGTAGCCATACCCATAGCATCCCAAGTGGCAGGGCCAACAATACCATCAACAGTAAGACCGTTGTAGGCTTGCCATTCTTTAAGAGATTTCTCTGTTCCTCTACCAAAGATGCCATCTGCACCCACGCCCAAGAACTTCTGTAATTCTTTAACTTCAATCCCCTTACTACCATTTTTTAATAACATAATACCTAAGTTTAAAAAGCCTGTGTTAGCCTCTTATACATAAATAGTTAATAATCTAAGTTAACGTATGATTTGGGTATAACCCAATCAGTCCCAAATGGGTCAGTTACTATAATTTCTTGCTTTTTTTCGTAATCCGATATGACTATCACCCTCTCGCCAACCGGGAGGCAACCCTTGTGGTTCGTGAAAGTCCGTATCATCCTCGTTCTTATTGTGTTTTTCATGCTTTCTGTTTATTTTTTGGGTGCCACCATACAATTCATCTAAATCATCGTAATCATCGAGATTGGAAATTTGAATTTTGCTCATCTGCTACTGTCGTATTAAATTTAATTTAGATGTCATCTGTAAGAACTCCTCAATTGAGTATTCTTTAGATTGCTCATCTTTAATTTTTACTGTATTTAATGTATCTGGATACTTTTCGATTAAACGTACTAATATCTCAAACCCTTGGTCTGTCCAAAAGTTTTTAAATGCGGATTCACCCAACACATTAGTTGAATACTGAGTCCCCTCTTCCGTATCATTTGGTAATAAAATGTAGTATATCATAGTACAAATAACTATATCAATTTAAACGAATCAATGAATTTTCGTATGTTTTTATCTTTCTGATGTTAAACTTAAAGATATCCAATTCGAATTCTCCTAATGAAAGTTCTGATGATTCTAGTATACTAGCAAACTCAGTTATTAAATTAAATGAGCTTTGGGTTAATTTGTTTGCATCAAATGTTACTGTAATATCTGCTTCGATATTATCATTTATTCTATTTGATAGAACGTACATAGTGTTCGGCTGCTCTAACTTAATATAATCATCAATTACCTCAGTTGATAAATCAACATTTATTTTACTACACCACGGTTCCAGCATATTCAGAATTACCTCATTTGAATTGGTAATATTGAATCCAAATTCATATTTTGGTGGTACGATTGGTTTCATAAACGTATCGTGCTTTACAAAATGTCCCCACTTTCTGATGAAGTTACGAGTTGAACGGATGTTCTGTGTTAACCACTCATCCGATTCAGTCCCAACAGTTGTAATAGTAGGATTAAACCTACTTCCTCTACAAGTCAAATGAAATACTGCCCCATCCCAAGTCTGAACGAACTTATACCCATTCAGTAAGAATCGATTAAAGATATCAGAATCTTCTTTTGATTGTGGTGCGTATAATGGGTCATGCCCACCGATTGATTGGAAATCTTCTTTGAATAAGAACCAAGGAGCAAATATACCTTCGGTCGTTTTACCTTTGTACTTAGTTAGATACTCATTTTTGAAATGATTTAAGAACCAACCTTCATCAAAATCAGTAGGTTCTTGTGGTGCATCTTTAATCAATGCCTTCTCTGGACCCGGTGGGTGTAAATCTGGCTCAATTCTCGTTAAAGATACAACCGTCTGTGGTTTTAAGTGTTCTATCACAGATTCTAATGAACCTGGACACAAATACATATCAGCATGGTATATACCAACTATTATAGTCGGTGCTACTTCATTAACTAATTTATCATATAAGATAGTATGCCCCAATCGAGTTGGTCCTTCATTACGAATTGCATGAAAGTTCTTATCCTTCTTCATCATTTCAGTACACCATTCCCATGTCCCATCACTACTGAAATCATCTGCTACACATATATGTGGTTCAACTCCCCCATTCTTTCTGATTGAATCGTATGACCACTTTAGGTAAACTAAATTGTCCCTACTGGGTTGTATAAAACTTATATCTTTTTTACTTATCATAACTTCATTTTTTCTTTAAATATATCTTCACTATAATGTTCGGTGTATAATTCTTTTGTTAATATACGATTTTCTTCGTAGAAATCCAAATCATTCCATAGTTTATTTACTAATTTTCTTGCAGTTTCCATATCACCATCTCTAACTGATAGATTTGGGTGTAGTATTCTCTGTGTATCCAATGTATCATAACCAACACAAGGAATCCCTAAGAAACTACAGTTCAATGCGAATGTACCAGCTGCATGAGTTCTCATCATATGAATACCCAATTTTCTCTTTGATAATTCAGTAATCCAATCTTGCCATACTAAATATGGTAATTGGTTAATACCCAATGATGTTTCGTTTTCTTCACGTCTACCCATCTTAGGTTGGTATATATCCTCAGTAACACTACTAGCTAACATAAACGAATCAAACCCACCGTACCACGATTTCATATTACCACCTATCATAATACCACTACGTTCATCAGACCCTACTATATCATCTGATACAGCCTCTTCTATCATAAGTGATTGTAATACCCTTACATCTTTATGATTAGTTAACCCTTTATAATATTCTCTATCGTGTTGATTATGAGTGTATATGATATCTGCTGATGTTAGATTGTTAAAGTAATGTATTTGATTTTCCAATGGGTAATCTTGGTAATACCAAAATGGTCCTTCTTGCATTACTGCAACCTTTGTACAGTATTGCTTTAACTTTTCAACATCAACCCATTCAGGGTGATTTTTGGAGTTTATTGCGATTCCCAAATCATACGTTTCAGTTGGTGTATCGTTTAGATTATAATGGTCTGCGTTCATAGCAACCATCCAAGCAAACTCAGTTCTCATATTAGTATGGGTGCGTGGTAGCTTACCATTGAACCCCATCTCACTAAAAAATGCTACTTTCATATATTACTTATAGATTTCCTATACATATAATTTTGGGATTTTATAATATTGGATTTTAGTTTGTTTTTAGCTACAGAAAATGTGGATGTGTAGTTTGCGATTGTATCGTTTACACCACATTGACTACCCACATTAAACACAGCTTTTGATTTTATATACAACTGTACTCTAATATCGATGTGTCGTAAATCTAATACACCATTATATTTAAAGTTGCGATTTTGCTCACATACCCAATAGAATATTGGTAAATCATATTCATCTAACTTCTGCTGAATTAATTCATCTGCATCAAATTTATACCCATTTGGGATTAATAGAGTTCCGAACTTACCATCAGAATACTGCTTTATTATATTATCACCCTCATCCATTTCAGACTTACTCCAATACATCTCAGGTTCAATATTATCAATATCATCGAACTGCCAGAATTTTAACATCTGCTCTAATAGAGGTACATCCCCATCACACGTATCATATACCCTATAATGGTCGTTAAATACATCACCGGTGAAATCATCAATATACCCATCAATATATGGATTATTATCAAATATAGAATGAACCACATTAAACGGGTCACCCCATGAACTCCAATTTTGCTCTGAACCACCAAACATATTCTTTAAAAGTTTGGGTGATGGTATCCACACTTTACAATCTGGGTATTTCTCTTTAAGTTTTCTAGGGAATGCTGATATGATACCCCAATCACCGATTCCGAAGCAAGTTCGTAAAATTATAAACTCACCGATATCCAAATACTCATCCGGTATTACTAACTTCTCATTAGAATTGAATCCAAGATTGGTTACATCACCAATGATTAAAACACGACCATTTACTGTTCTATAAAATTTCATTCATTATAATGTATTGTAATATGCGTTTTGTATCACCTGCTTATCTATACTCTTTGGGTGATATAATACAAACTCTTCTAATTCAGGTAAATTGGATATGGTACTGAATCCTGTTAGTCGTTCATGAACCTTATTCTCCCATTTGATTTTATCTATATTCTTATAAATTCTCATTTGGTAATCCGGCCAATTAACCCAACCTTTTTCATTAACATTCCATCTCCATTTCTGAATATGTGTTTCTGTTAACCCATCTACTGTATTCACTCTAGGTACTACTACAACCTCAACATCGTTTTCTTCAAGTATCCAATGAATATTCTCCATTAATTTTTCATTTGGAATTTCATCTGCATCTATATTGAAAATATAATCACCATCACATAATGATGTAAGTTTATTTTTCATATTAGCGAAGTGTCCATCAAATTCATAGGGTAGCCATAAAAACTCACCATTAATTGATTTAGCTCGTAGGAATTCCTCAACTGCAGTTGAACCGTTCTTAGAATCAAACAAAACCACAATGGTGTCTTGTAGTTGTTTGTTCTTTAGTAAGAATGATATTAATCTCTGTATCTCAGTATGTTCATTACATACCGATATTGCGTATGTAATTTGTATTTTCTTATTTTTCATTATCCCTCTGTTGTTGTTCTAATAACTCCTTACGTTCAGCTACCGATGGTATCTTATCATATTGACCCCAATTGTAGTTAACTGCCTTAATCGATACGATTTTCTTTAAATCAAACGTTCGATATCCAGCTTTAAATTTCTTATCATTTTTAATCTCATCGGTGTAAAATACCTTTGATGATGATGTAATTTGTACTTTTGCTAATTCCAATTTCCGAACCTTAGTTGATTCTGCTAAGACCTCTTTATAATACTCACCCATTTCTTGTACCTTTCCGGGTGCAATTGCGTTTAATGATAAAGCGTGAACCTTTCCATCAGCGGAGTTGGGCCATTTGGGTTGTAAAATTAATATAATATAATTCGCTGCACCAGAATCCTTCTTATATCGTAATTTTACAACCATACCACGCTCCAACTTCTCCTTTGAGATTACAGTTGGGTCGGTGGTTTTTCTTAGATGAGTATTATAATAGTCAGCCATTATTTAATCTTTTTTAATGTAGGTAATTTTAATCCTACCGATTTCGGTGTAATTGGAATTTTCGTTTCATCTATAAGAGTACCTATTAATTCTACCATCTTCTGATATGAAAAGGTATCTTTAGAATATTTACGATGCTTTCTGGACTTCTCCAAATAAGGTTTATAGTTCTTATACATATCACTCATAACACCTGCAGCTGCTTTATAATCAATCGTAAACCACTTCGCGTCTTTAATTAAAAACTTATCTGCAGCTGAAGTATGTACTCCGGTTAACTCACCTGGAATCACACTAACAAAGTCAGAGTTTATGAAATCCAGTTGGCCGCTCCAACCACTAACAATCATCGGCTTTCCACTAACGGTTGCTTCTAACAAAGGCCTACCGAACCCCTCACCTCTCGTAAATGAAACATGAGCCTTAACTTTCGGATGATTGTATAATGCGTTTATTTCAGCATCAGTCAAATCAGCATGTAGTAAGTATATAGGTGGTAATTTCGTTGAATCCACTTGTGTTTTAATATTCTCTATCAACTTTTTTATTCTAACTCTATCAACTAATGAAGTTGAACCCATTGATGTTTTTAGAATTAACGCCGGTTGCTTACTTTTGTTCTTAAATGTGTTTAAGAATGTCCATATCAAACCACTTACATTTTTTCTATCCTGAAAGAATTCACCTTTTAGCCAATGCCCTACGAATAGGAACGCAAAATCTTCTTTAATATCTTTAAGAGTATTATCAATTCCAGCTTCAGATGGTGCTTTTTCATTGTAGATATCTAAATCGATACCCTCAAATAAAACCTCTACCGGCTTTTCAAGTCTAAGTTGACCTATTGAATTACCACTATCTTTATCCTTCTTATCAAATACTGATGATTGGATAACTTCTTTGGTAAATTTTGATGATACTAATGTTAAGTCCATTCTATTAATACCCTCCAAACATTCAGGTGGCATTACCGTTGTTTCTACTCCGGCAGTTACACCGATGTTGAAATCACCCACAGGTGTAAATTCATTTGGTACTGTAATCTGAATCCATACATTAGGCTTCTTCTCCATCTTTTCAGTAACCACTCTGCTTAATAAATCATCATCATTACCTTCTTTTAATACATCCATTGCTGTCTGCCCCCATCTCTGAGAAATGATATGAATATCCCAATCTGGTTTAGATTTAATAAGGCCTCTTACGAAATCTCTACTTCTTGCCCCATAACCACTTCGGGTTGCGATGGGGCAACTTACTACACATAACTTTTTTATAATTTCCATAATACTATTTCGTTTCTTGGTTTCCAATTATTAAGTGCAGTTCCCATAGAGTCTATAAATCTAGCTCCCATATTTTCTGCACTCATTCCACTTTCATCTGATTCTACAAATACTGAACCCTCTAACCCACATTCTTTACGAGTCGGTTCATCCATATCATACCACTGCCTTAATACCTTACCTACATCTTCAAATGAACACCTATCATCAAAGATATATGGTGTTGCGATTGAACCTTGTAATGAGCGATTAGTTGGCCATACTGGTTTTACCCATCTACCCCATCCTAAATTCTCAGGTAATTCTTTGTGATTATGAAGTGAGCCTAATTTGATGTAATCATCTGCTGTTATGAACTTACCATCTTTGGTAAATCTACAATGGTCTTGCATACCACCTGTAACATTAACTATAATTGGTGTTCCGGCTCTCATTGATTCACAAGTTGCCAAACCAAAGCCTTCGTTAGATGCAATGTTAAGTGTTACATCTGCCACATTATATAATACATTCAAATCATCAGTTGAAAACTGAGAATGAGTAAATACTACATCGTAATCTGGACACAACTCATCGATAACGGCTGGGATATCTGTTCCATTCGGGTCAGATGGTGCTGTATGTAATAACAATACACATTCATTAGCTTCTTCCTTCGTCATACCATCACACATTTCTTTATATGATAATATCACATCACCTGGATTCTTTCTACGAATGTTTCTGTTATTCCAAAGAACAACAAACTTCTTATCTGAAATACCTAACTTCTCTTTTAATTCAGTAACCTGCTTAAATTCAGCTGATTCAGTTGGGATTGGTTTGAACTTTTTAGATACACCATGTGGTACATACTTTATCTGCCAATCTTCATACTTTTCACCAAACTTCTCTAATACCCTCTGATTGATACCGTATGTTTGTTTTGAAATACCCATTAGTAAATCACAACTTGCATAGAATGGAGCGTTCCATTGTGGGTCTGGCAAATCATCCCATATATTATAATAGAATATAGGAACGTGTCTACGAACCTCATCTTCCATCGCATACAACCAATCCCAAAATCTAGGGTCGGTAAAGTGTAATATAGCATCAGGTTGTTCTGTTGTAATTAACTGTCTAAGTAGTTCTTGATTACCATACCCACTAAATGGGATAATCTTTACACTAGCATCAGCAACTCCACTTTCTTCTGCGACTGAATCGGATACATCGAAGAACTTTCCTGCATCAGGATGTTTAACGGCTGCTCCTACTTGAACCCAATCATATTTATGTACGGTATTTAGAACTATCTCCTTTGACATTGTTGCGATTCCACTATGTAATCTCATGTCATCCGAAAGTAATAAAATCTTTTTCTTCTTACTCATATTATTTATAACTTTTTGTTTATAACTTATTCTTTGTTTAATATAACTATGTAATTGAAATTAATCAATCCAAATACAACACTTTTTTATTGTATCGCTTTAATAATCGTTCTAAGTGTTTTTGTTCTGATGGCTTTATACCACCAAAGTAAAACATCTTATCAGCGTGCTTCACAACACAATCATACTGATGTAATGTCTGTGTAGGGTGAAATGGTTTACTATAATAATCATCAGTCATACCACTATATAGATTCCGAGTTGTGCTTGCTGGATTATATTCGGTGTATCTAAATCCGAATTCAATCGCATATTTCCGTATGTGTTTTTCACATCCATCCTTTACACCTCTAGTAATGATACTTACATCAGTACCAAAGTTCTGCTTTATAGTAAACAGAAAATCTCTGAGCTTCCTAACATTTTCATAGTTGGGCGAGCCAATCATAGCTATATTCATCTTCTTTAACGAGTTTTTTGATTTGACGTTTAACTTTTCTCCAATACCTTTTTGTATTACTTTTTTTAGCCCACTTCGGACCACCATTCCACGACCTTGCGATTGCCTCATATGTACCTATTTTATTATGATGTTGATTTACTATATGAAATATTTCAATAGATTTTACCCTATCCCACCTGTCAACTAAAGTGTATCGTTTACTTGACTTTTTTAACTTTAATATACGATTACATTCCCTTAACATAATGGGTCGTATCTGTAAACACCCAACGGCCTCTTCACTTTTACAGTATGCTGAATCGTTACCTCCACTTTCTACTAAAATCATCGCAGATATTAATGGATTAATATCCAATATATACGCAGGTGAGGATTCGATTGAGAGTGTATCGGCTATAATAACCACTTCCTCTTCTATTACCACTTCAGTAACTAATATTGGCGATTCCACTGGTAATTCAGCGTTATCACATGATGTGGTGATTCCTAATGATAATATAATTAATAATAATTTCATATGTTTATATTTTATGTCTATTTTCTTTCGGGCATTTATCCAAATCAGTTTTGAAGGGGCAATATTTACAGTTCTTATTGTTCTTACCGGCGGTTGCTGGGAACTCTGAATCTGTTTTATATGTACCATCTATGTTGAATGAATTTCTAATAAATGAATCAAAACTCTTTTCAACTTGCTTAACTGATATACTACCATGTGCTGGTACGAATACTTGCACTCTCTTTTGAGCGTACATCATACCCTCATTAAGTTTACGTTTTACGATAAAGTACTTAACACCAATTCTATCGATATCATATCCATATTGCTCTGATAGGAATTTCTTATAAAGAATCAACTGTGCTGTTTTGGTTTTATCAGCTTTCTGCCATTTGTTCCAACCCATTGTTGAGGTCTTTATATCCCAAATTTCTAATTTGTTGGTGTAACTATCTTCGAATACTAAATCCAAATAACCCCTCATATAAATATTATGAGTTTTATTCACCTTTGTATAAATCGGTAACTCTATACCAACTAATGTTAATTGACGAGTGTTGAAATAATCAACTCTATTCTTTGTAACATAATTGAGTATCTCCAATCCATCCTCTAAGAATTCTTCCATTTGGTCGGGAGTACTGAACTCTACACCAGTTTCCTCTCTCATTTTCTTATACTCAGTAATCATTGCAGTATATAACATCTTACCCAAATCCAACTCAGTTGCTTCAGGTAGTGATTTATTATATAGAACATCTAACCACGATTGTAGTGTTTCATGCATTGCTGTACCGAATACTAAATGTATCGATGGGTCAAACTTCTTCTGACCTTCCATATATGTTAACTTCCACTTATGTGGACAATTAGCATACATTGTGTATTGAGAATACGATACCTTAGCATCCCCTTCTTCGGGTTCCTTCACCCCAAATGTAAATATGTTACTTATCTTAGTATCTTTCATAGTGTAAATATACGAATTAATTATGTGTTTTCCTAATTTATTTAGCTTTTATTATGTTTTGTATCATCATAGTGAGGTTTGAACTCACCTCCATACTATAAAACATAATTAGTGGTGTAAATCTTCCCAACCATCAGCTGCTCCATGTGGTACTGTTCTATACTCACGTTCCGGTGTAGGTTCTGGCTGTGGATGTACTTCGTACTGTTCACCTTCAAAACACGATTCCAATTCTGTTACTAACTCTACCGCCTCAGTATGGCTTAAATCGGTTGTATGCTCTTCATACCCCTCAGTTGTTCTAATTACTTGATATAATTCACTCATAATTTTTATTTTTTATTTTTTATTATTAATACTATTCATTTCTGTCCCTTTCTTATTACATAATAAAGATACGAAAAATGATTGGTATAACCAAGCGTTTAATGTTAAGAAATTGTTAAATCTTTTTGATGTACCATCTGATTAGTCCCACCACCCAAGAATATTATCTTTTTCTGGTTCCATAATTTATAATCTTTTATATTCTGGTTTAATAAGTCTCCAAATGGTATCTGAATAATCTGTGTTATCCAACATTTTAAATAATACAGCTGAATACTTATTCCATTGTACCGATTCTGCAAATTCCTTTCTATTAAGATGTGTATGCATATTAAAAGTTGCTATTGATTTTGCTTCTATTAGTAGATATTCTGATTTAAGTTCTTCAATATACACATCAACCCCCTTAAAGAACTCATCCGGTACATCTTTCAACATTTCGTAAATATCATCACCCTTACTTAAACATTCCCATACCGATTTTGTAGAGATTTCAGTCATTATTTTATGTAACCTAAGATAATCCTCAAATTTGATTTTACATCTATCGCCATTTCCAAACTTAACCACAAATCCTTCTTTATTTTCCCAGTTCAATGTTTTTAAATGTTCATAGTTTTTAATAGTATGATATTTTTTAACGACATCATATCCATTTTCTCTGAAAGTATCTAATGAATACTCTTCACCAGAAATAGTTCCGATTCTACCTAATAAAACCAGTCTATTTTCTCCCGCATAATCTACTACAATTCTATTTGTAGGATAAATGATTTCATACATATAAGTTGAGTTAGTGTCAAAATCAGATTGTTGAAACTTATCTCTAAACATCTCACCGCCTTTAATCGATTGCTCTGAAGTGAATGAGCCTCTACTAGCAAATACCCACTTACCATTATAGTAAAATGCGATACCTAATGAACCATCCATCTTTTCATAGATATCGAATTCTTTAGTTGATGTATGTTGTGCTTCTTCAATGTTAAAGAATTTCCTAAATGGTCTAGCAACTATGTTACCATCATTATCAGTAACTAATCCCCTACATTGTAATGTGATACTATCCCACTTTTTCTCAAATTGTGTTTTCTGAGAATAATTCCAAATAGTTAATGGAAGTGTTGGGTGTGTTTGTTTGATTAACCAACCCGCTTCATAATATTCTTCTAATAGTATCATATGTGTTTTTATTATCTTAATTTAACTTCAAATCTAGCTCCCATTTTATCTAAGGATTCAATTGGTACATTGTGGATACTCTCACCATCGTGTCTGTTCTCAACAATTAATGAATAAACTTTATACCCATATTCTTTTGCCATATCATAATATGCTTTCATTTCCCATTCTTGTGTAAATGTATTTGAAACAACAATCTTATCAACATTAACTTGCTCACCATCTGTTTTCATCCATGCCATAGTTTGATTTTGGCAGTAATTATGTGCTAACTTTAATTTGGTTGCATCAAAATTATATACACCATCTTCCATAAAATATTGGTCAGCCTCTACGTTAATACCACCAACCGATTTGGCTAATGTACTTTTACCCGCTCCCGGCAAACCTCTTAGTAAATATAATTCTTTCATAATATTGATTTTAATGTATGGGTACTCTCTAACCCACTTACAAATGTAAATATACGAAAAAAGCCTGGCATAACCAAGCTTTTAATGTTAATAAATTGTTAAGGTTTTAGTTTGTTCTAAACGATTCCCATTCTTTACCTGATACATCCTTATTTGGAAAATAGAAATGATATACAGTTGTATCATTAATGAATATCATCTTTGTAAACCCAGTTGGAATTCTTGCTCCGGTTGGTAATAACCCCCACTCTTTATCAAAATGGATTAAGATATATACAATAACAATCGGATTTGTTTTTGCTAACTCACGTTCAAACTTTTCTAGCTCCTTCCAAGGACCTCTATTTAGCCCCTGATGTTGTAGAGCGCAGTTTAAGTAACTGAATGTTTTTTTTAATGTTTCCTTATCACAATTAAATGATGCGGCTGGTGCCATATGACCTTTATCCCATACATTACTTTTATAATCATTGTTATCAGAAGTCGATACCGAATCAACTCCATAAAAATCCATACCCTTACGGCTTGCATCTCCATTTGGACATTGAACGCTATACTCTACGAATAACGGTTGCTGATATTCCTCTGAATATACTATTTTGAATATACTATTATGTACGGACTTAACTTCTTGCCCATATGTGGTAAATGTAAACATTACATATACCAACACCACCATCAACCTACTCATTACTTAGCCCACTTTTGTCGTTGTACTATTTGTGCTATTACCCCATATACACTTAAATCTTCGTATGTATCTTGTACAGGCTCACCTACTTCATCAGGCTGACCCAATACTACTAATTGCTTTAATCTTTGAATTTTATCATTCATTCTGAACCACAGTCCAACTAATGATAATTTAACATCAGATTCAGTTGCTAATTGTGTACCTACTGATATATTATCAGGTCCGTAGTTTCTTTGCTTTTTACAGAAAGTTCCATACATCTCATCCAATATGTTTTTAAACTCTTCGGTTGTTTCCGGATACAATCTCTCACAATAATCAATTGCGTTTTCTTCGGTTTCAAGTACAGTTTCAACACGTCGTTCGCCTTTATGTACTACTTTTGATGTTGCTTCTTTTATATTATCCATTCATTTGTTTTTTTGGTGGTTTAACAGCCGGAGTCGTTGGGACTGGGTTGGTTGGAACTGGGATGAAGTACTTTTGTAATGCTGCTAGCCTATCATCGGCATCCACTAACATTAACAGTGCTTCTTCAGCGTTTTTATAGAAATCACCAGTTGAATGGTCACCTATCCCAACTGAACGGGTTTCTAATAACTCCAATGATAGGAGTGCTTTTGCTTTATCAGCCATTGCTGATGTTCTCAGCATATCTACTAATTTACTCATTTCTTTTTATTTTTTAATAATGCTTTCGCTTGTTTATCAGTTAACCCATATTTCATTAATATCCCCAATACATCTTCCTTTGGTAAAAGTTCCATATAATCGATTACCTCTCTCTGAGAAACACCGTACCAAGTAGATAGATACTTTAACATATCTTTGTTATACTTACCATCAGCCTTACCTTTGACATATTTGTCAAATGTTCTTTGCTTTGGTAAATAATCCGTATATACTTTGTATGTATCTCTAGCAGAGAGAAGTCCGATTGTATATTTTTGAAGAATATTAACAATGGGTAATAAGTCCATATTCATACTTAACCATCGATTGATAATAAAGGGGCTGAATGATTTCTTATCCATATCCGATAGAGATTTCCAAGATGTTTTCTTTTCCTTTATACCCGATAAGTGTTCGAATATTGATTTTGCTTTTACGCCTGTGCTTACTTTCTTCGCCATATTTATGGTAATAGTTCTTTTGGTAAAAATTGTTCTGATACATTACCACAATCTGCACATCTTTGTACTGGGATTGGTAACATTGATTTCTTACCATTCGGTGATTGTACCGATGGTACTACTTTGTACATCGTTACCTCTTCAAAAAAGATACCTTCACATTCCTCACACCTAATAGTATCCAACTTAGTTGGGTCTAATTGCATGTTCGGTGCCGCTGGAGCGGGGTTTTTATTGTTCATGCCAATTACTTTTCCTTTGCTCATAATTATTTGTTTTCTTCTACAGATACCTTTCTGTATTCAGTTACTAATTTTTTGATTTCTCCAATCGCCTTTCTAGCTCTACTTTTAGATGCCTTAGTTGTACCATTGTGTTCTGCTTCGAATTCTGTATATAATTCTTTAATTGATTCGAAAATTTCATTTGAATTTGCCATAACTTTACTTTGTTTTTATTTAATTTACTTATTGTTTATACAAATATACGAATTGTTTTCCGTATATCCTAATTTATTAACCTTTAATATCGATTAGAATTTCTAATAACATTGCCATTATATTGATTTCCTTATCAACTACTGCTGAATCTTTGTACTGTGCATCTGCAATCTTTAGGATTGTATTACCTAATTTACCATTTGCGTAGTTATCCACTTCATCATACATAAATCTGTAGAATGGGGTGAAATCTCTTACCTTAGAATCAGCAATAATCTGCCTCACTTTAGTAAATGAATCCTTAACACCACCATCCGATTTTAATATAGCGAGCACCTCTTCCATATAGTTAGCCTGAATTGTTGATGTTTTATCAATTTTCAATTCATTACCCACAACCTGTCGTTGTGCTGCGTTTAACACTCTACGAATATCAGGATACCCACTATTCACTAATACTGCTAAGTCGGTCATTTCATACTTCACCTCTTCAGTATCTAAGATTTGCTTCAATCTCATAGCTACATCCTTTTTAGATGGTGGTGTAATTCCAAATGTCTGACATCTACTTTGAATCGGGTCGATTATCTTCTCTACATAATTACAAGTCAAAATGAATCTTGTAGTTCGGGAGAATGTTTCCATCAAATTCCTAAGTGCTGCTTGAGCATTTGGTGTTAAGTAATCAGCCTCATCTAATATTACGATTTTCCAATCTTTAAATCCCATTGATGATGCGAATCCACGAATCTTATCACGAACTGCATCAACTGAATTCTCATCAGATGCGTTGATATACATTAAATCACAATCAATTTGATTAGTAATGATTTTAGCTAATGTCGTTTTACCTGTCCCAGCTTGTCCATATAGTAACAAATGTGGTACATCGTTATTCTCTATATAAATCTTTACCTTTTCAATGATGTGTTCATTACCAACGTAACCTTCCATTGAATCGGGTCTGTATGCCTCCACCCATAATGAGTGTTTTTCTTCTTTATTTACCATTTATGTATTATTTTCTTTTTAAATATATTATCTTCCGATTTCTTTTAAGTAGGTCTTTTTCATTTCTTCCCAACTCATTCCAATTGCCTCTAAATAAAATAAATGCTCTGGCTTTAACCTACCCTCTGAGTGTAATTTAGTATAACGTTTGATAGCTTTCTTCTTCCACCAATTGTTAATATAAGGAATTCCATCAACAAACTTCTTCTTCATTACCAATTCAGATTCTTCAATCTCATCACGTAAAAATGCCTGCCCATTATCGTACATCATTGCAAGATATACACCACGTTTGAATCCATGATGGTATGCTGATTGTTTGATACCACATTCTTTGAAAATCTTCCCAAGAATCTTTTGTTTGATACCACTCACAGGACCACTAGCTCCTTCACCAGCCCCCATATTAGCACCATTACGAATTCGTTCGTTAGTGATTGCAGTTTTGTACCATTCTGCTTCATTTTCCTTCAACCATTGATGCCACGGGTCATAAAACTTATCATCAGGTTTCAGAGAAATCTTTCCTGCTGATTCACCTAATGTTTTAAAGTGAGGTATTCCATTGTATTGAGAATGAATCCCATATAATGAAGTTGTACCTACACCTATCAAAGTTTGACCGTATTTCTTTTTCCAAAATTCCCTTACTTCAGGAACTGTAGTCATCATAGCAACGAGTTTCCCACCTAAAAAGTTGTAACCCAATGGTTGTGTACAGACAATTGTTGATGCAATTGTAGTATGGTTTAATTTCCCCTTCTTAAACTTATCGTCCTTAGTCCAACCAATGTAGTTATCTCTAACTGCCATTGATGTTACATCAGATGCTAATGATATTTGTCCTAAGAGTTTACCACTCTTTTTATCTTTAACATTGATTTTAACATTACGACCAGGATTAGCAGTAAAATCCATCGAATGAATCATACGCCTAGCATATGTCCATTTAGTGGCATCTTTAGGGTCATCAAGGATTTCAACATATGGTTCTAACTCTTCAATTTCTTTAATAGTTTGTTCCAAATTGTTAATATCAGCAGGAGCCCATTGAGTATCATACATTGCTGCGATTTGAGATTTATCCCGAATCATTTTTACATCTTGTAATTCTACCCACTTCTTATATAAAACTTGCTCTTGCACAGTCATTGTTGCGAGATAATCCATATTCTCTATCAACTCACGCTTCTGTGTTTCGAAGTCAAACTTCGGCTTTGCTGGCTCTGTATCCCAAAAACTCATACTTATTTATTTATTTATTGATTATTATTTAAAATATATTAGGAGAGGTATTGCCTACTCGATTATCCCTATTGTAACACTGCGTATATATAGTAGTCCGAGTGTTCCTTTTATATTTATAACACCTTCTACTTAATTTCCACTAAATAATAGTTCGAAACTAAACCATCTCTTTCGAATTTAACATGTGCTAATCCAGCTGATGCTATTTTCAACGTTGCTGATTTAGAACCTTTGTTAGCGTTTAATATCTCCTTTAGATACTTTGCCGAAAATGAAATTGGTTTGATATCCTTCTCACATTTACATTCCACATTCATAGAAATTCTATTTGTGTTAATAGTTGAGTAACCTAATACAACTTCACCCTTTCCACCTTTACAAGTAAATGTAAATGTATCCGATTCGTTAAGTGCTCCTTTAGATTTAATAAATCTACTCGTAAACTCATCATCTAATGTAATTTCAGAATCAAATGGTGGTACTTGCTTTAAATCCGGTACTACTGGTATTACTGATAAATCAGCCAACATATAGTTTACCGATGTCCCTTTATCTGAGAATGTAAGATGTGATTGATGAGCTGCAACTTCTAAGTTGGATTCAACTACACCTAATAACGCCTTCATCTGAGATGTTGTATAGATACCGAATTCACCATTTGGAAAATCCTTCTCTGCCGATTCTACTGTACCCAATAGCGTTTTATCATCTGATATAAAACTTACCTTCAATGAATCATCAGTTGATTCAATTTTTACTGATTCTACTTCGCCACCTAAATTGTAACGATTGATGAACTGTTCAATACTTGCTTTTTTCATGCTTTAAAATTATTATTTATTATTGTTTAACAAATATACGAATTCTTTTCCGTATATCCTAATTTATTTACTGTTTTTTTCAGGTCTCTTATTAAAATGAAAAGAATTGTCCGATTTTCTCTAAGTTTGGATTTGGGTTCTCCCAATCCATGGCGGCGTAGAAATCATCTAACTTATTCTTTAATTCACGTTCCCATAACTTATCATAGTCGATGTATTGTTCTACCAAATCTAATATCTCTTTCGGGTCATTATATCCAGTCATACCTACAGTTTCCAATCCTAATGGATTATTCTTCAAATACACATACTTTATCTTATCACCATCTTTCATTGGTTCATATTTAAATGCTGCCTTATAATACTTCAATAACTGATTGTAAGTAAGTGCTGCTTTAACATGCGCTGGTGTACCTTTCATAAACTCACCTAATACTTGCGTTTTAGTAGAATACTTACTCATACCCTTTACTGCTGAATTCTTAGCAATATCGATGTAATTTCGATTCGGCATATCATCCTTATAATCTAAAATCTTCTGGTCCAATAACATCTTATCTTCATCCTTTAGAATATCCCATAATACAGTTGACATCACCTCTTTAAAGTATGTTGGAAATGAACTACGTTTTACATCTAGCCCCTTTACATCCAACTTATCACAATCTACGGAGTTATCATTGATAATCCATTGTGCGTATCGTTTCTTTGATACCCAAAAACCACCTTTTGCGATAGTCTCTTGCTTTATATCGAATCGATGATTAGTTACATTGAATAACTTCTTTGACATCATGTCATACGTTCCATTGATGTGAGCCTCAACCTCTTGTGCTACTTGCAATATAGCAGGTATCATTTGTGCATCATCATTCTCATCAATTTCAGGGTTTCTAGCTTTCACTAATGGAGCTGCCTGATAAAATACAGAATCCGTATCTGTATATACATTGTAATCAGCCTCTTTACCAATATGCTTAACATAATAACTGTTAGCTATCATCTCAGTAGTTTTAATTACAGTCTGACCTGTAAGTGTAACTGCTTCTGCGTTATCCACATCATAGAATCTAAAGGCTGGTAGCCCTAATACACCATAAAGTGAATTTAACATAATTTTCTGAACTAACTGTCTTTGATGATAGAATTTATATAAATCATCATTTCCAGCCTTTCCATGCTTTTTCATTTCATCTTTATACTGAACCCTCTTATCAAACCATACATTAAGAATCTCAGGTATTACACCTACTTTTTCTAAAGAGTATAAAACACCATTAGATGCTATCGATACATTCATCTTCTTAGTGAAATCCTCAAACTTACCTTTATCCATAGTAGGATATTCATTACCATCATCATCTACAATGATATATTCATCAATTTTAGATTTCATATGGTCCTCTGCTGTATAACCTTTAACCTTACCAATCTTCGTTTCGGGTGAAATGTTAATTGTCATAATAATAGATGGATATAGTGATGTTAAATCTAAATCATATACCCACTTATAAAGACCTGGTTTAGGTTCTTTTACATATGCTCCGGTAAACTTACCTTCTGCATCTGAGCCATCGGAGTTTTTATTTCTTCTTAAAGGTCTATCTGGAGCTACACGCCCACTTCTTCGTAGGAATGTTAATATTGCCCCCTCTAACCACTTTGATGAGAATATGAAATCCTCATAGAATACGTGACCTGCATGACAGATTGCTCTGGCTAATTCAATGAATTGTAATTTCTTATCCATATCAACTACCAATTCAACATCCACTAAGTTATACTCAATGAACTTTTCAATATCATCTCTGAATAGTTGGTCTAAGTTCCCCTCATACTCAATCTTACCTCTACCCAATTCCATTCTAGCGATAGTATCTAATCGATAATTTGGATATTCAGTATATGTAAAGTTTTTGAATAGAGCGATGTAATCTAATGCAGATACACCAGCTATGATATAACGCTGTCTGTATTTATTCCAATGAACTTTTTGAATTGGTGAGAGTCTATCTGCGTTCTTCTTACCAACCATTCGCTTCATTCGGTTGTACATATAAGTTACATCAAAGAAATCAATATTCCATCCTGTAATAATAGTAGGTGCAATCTCTTCCCATTTGTTTAAGAATGCCATTAACATATCTTCTTCATTTTCAAACGAACGAACCATAGCACCTTTGATAGTTTTGTTTATCTCTTCACCTGGGGTGATAACATATACATAATAATCATTTGTTGCTGAATCATGGAATGCTACTGAAGTCATTGCGTTTTTAGCTTCTGATATATCCGGTAGACCTGAATTCATTTCTACCTCAATATCAAATGTTAATACGATGTTACCTTCTGATACTTCATCCGAATCACCATACTCATCAATTAGGAAACGAGTTACCTCATTTACATCAGATTCATATAATTTCAGATTATCTTCTCTATTCCAATAATTGATTTTCTTTAAACGCTCACCATAAATTGATTGATGTGAGCCATTCCCATCCTCAATATACGCATAATTTCGGTGCTTCTTTGTGAAGTACCCCTTCTTGTCATCCCAGCAATGTAGGATGCCTCCTTCTTTTTCCCAATATACATTTTGATACATAACTTAATTTTATTTTAACAAATATACAACTTTTTATGGAGATTACCAAGCATTTCCCCTTCATTTTTTGAAAGTTCTTTTGCTCTCTCTATAGCAAGTGTGTCTTTTTCCTTTCTTACTTCATCATTATCCAACAATGTATCTAACATCGAAAAGAAATCCTTTTTGAATTTAAAGAACATCCCATTCGGGTCTATTTCGTGATAACACTCTGAATCGTGCCATATCATTGGTGTACCATTCATCATACAGTCAGTACCACTTACAGACCAACCGTAGTTAGTTTGCTTCATCTGAACACCTACCTTACAATTTTGTAATCTAGCATAGTATTCGTGCTTTGGTACTTTTGAATTATCAATCCAACTATGTGGTGGTGTACCATTCAACTGAGGAATCCATACTTTGAAATCCTGTCGTTTAGTTCTATACTCTTCCATTAGTTCTATAAACTTAGGATATCCTTTATATGCTGCTGCTCTGTGATTAAATACAATAACATTTTCTTTAGTATCTTTAATAGTATCCACAATCTTTTCAGATTGTACACCTAAATTCCATACATTAAGAATATTATCTAATTTATCAACGAACTCATCATTGAAGGTTTCCTTTGCTTCTGCTAATACTCTATTCTTTTGGTCTTGTGTATTTAAATAACAAGTATCCATCTGAGATACACCTAATAATTCAATTGGTAACCATAACCACTTTGCTTTACCGGGTCTACGGTCAATTCCATTAGATGATTTCATTTCCCACCAATGACAATATCCTATTATCTTAGTATCGATTGAATTCTTATACCTACCAACTTGCGGCCAATCTGGTAAATGTGAATATATTACATCATAATCAACATCCCTTAATATAGCGATTAACTTATCAGGTGGATATGCCCTCTGATTCATCATATCACCGGGAATGTCAGCCTGATGTTGTTTTACATTTGGTAAGTTAAGTTTCTTACTTACTTTACCAGTCGGCATTACGATGTGCCAAAAGTATTCACCATATTTATCTAACCCTTTGATGTGGTTATGTATTACATCTACAAAAGAGTCTTTCTCTATGTTTGAGGAGTTAGTGATATTTGGTATCACTAACACTTTCCTCGCTTTACTATAATCTATACTTTCCCAAAATTCCATCATAATATTACTTTTTCACGTTTGTAAGTCATTTCTATTATTTCGTAAGTGTATCCCTTTGATGTTAACCAATAATCCAATCTCTCTCTTAATTTCATCTCTTCATCTACCCATAACTCTTCAGCTGCAATAAATGATGAATGATAAACGTAATAAGCAAGGTGTTTTCTACCCTGCTTATCATCTTGCATTTTCTCACATGCTCTATCCCAACGAAGTGAAGATGATGATTGGGATATAGCTAAAGTTTTATCGGTTGTACTTTCGGTTACAGCTTTAGTAAGAACTCCCTTATCTGCTTCTTGATAATCAATCAATACTACATTCTGAAGAGTTTCATACAAATATGATTTTTTAAGTTCTTCAGCTTTTTTAAAGATATCTCTTCTTTCAGCTGAATCTTTACCAGAATCTTTTAGAATACCAATATTCATATCTGAATCTATTTCCAGTCGATTTCTTAACCAAAATCCGAATATCGTTTTTGCTAAAGTTTCTTTACTATTTGGTTCTTTTCTAATTTCTTTATCTTTATTAAGCCCAGTCGCAATCAACTCAATCTCACTAGTCGATAAATCAGCATGTATCTCTTTAGGTATTCTGATTACTTTTATTGTAAGTGAGCCACAACTATGAGCGGCTTTTAATGTATGTGCTCCATCAATTCTTAAATCAGTTTCTCTATATAGTTTTTTATTTAATCTATCTTCTAATATAACAATTGGATTACAATTTTTAGTACTACCACTAACTTCGTTGATTTTAGATTTTATATATTTAAGTAAACTAGGAACATACTCCCCCAATCTAACTTGCCAAGTTGATATTTTCACCAAATTAGATACACTTTCAGTTGTAATGGGATATACACCATTCTCTATATTAGATACAATCTCTTTAACTAATGAAGGTCTCATTTTTTCTTTGTGATATGAACCATACATCTGATTCCAAAATTCGGGAGACCGAACAGCGTCATGCTTATCTATTTCATCAGATTCTTTGTTTTTCATAGTAGAATACTCACCATATTCTAATATTTTATATTGAATACGCTTTTCATCACCTTGAAGAATTGCTTTTCCTTCCAAATGCTTCATAGAAGTCCAATATAATTTATCATTAAGTTTGTGTACCCCTAAGTACATACTACCAGATATCAAATCTTTAATATAATAAAGATATGCCTCATATGCCATTGGCTGATTTCCTAAATCAACTTCTTTCATTGATGGTATCTTATAAAAATCAGATTCAGATAACCTAAACTGATTTTTAATACCATTACCACTACTTACTACTAATTCTGCCATAATTTTTATTATTTATTTATTTATTTATTTATTATAGGACTCAACTCTGTCCCTTTCTTATTACATAATAAAGATACGAATAATATATTGAAATTCCTAGCCTTTTATGATTTATTTTAAAAAGTTATTAACAATTTAATGTTTACAGTAGATTGTTTACTGTAAACTCACTACCAAAAGTTTATTGCGTTCGATTCCTCAGGCGCATAAGTGGTATGTGTTACAACTTCGGTGTTGTATTCAGATGCATCCTTCGGATACGGTCTGATTGGGTGTTTTAAACTACCCATTAAATGTTTCTTTTCTTTTTTACTTTGAGGTAACAACTGAATGTACCTATGCTTTGGTGGTTCTTCACGTCTCCAAAATTCAGTATGTCCTTCTTTACCGATTTCTTTACGAAGATGCTCTAAGTTACCACTACCCCATAATGAATATACAGTTCTACTATGAATCCAATTGTATGGGTCTTTGGTTAAAGATATACCCCAATTCGGCATAAGTGCTATATCAGTATTTAATCCCTGATACACCCAATTGGTTGCTTTGTAAATTCCACCAACATGCCCTTCACCGTTATTTGCATAACTAAGTAAACATTTGATGTTTTTATCGTTTTCTTTTAACCACTTAAATGTTTGTGACATTGCAAAAGATTCTATATTAGAACCATACCCGTCATCTATATATAAACGAGTAAGTTCTAATACATTGTCTTTTGTTAATTCTTCAGATATTGAAGTTGCTGCTCTAGCCCCAACTGGGAAACCATATACTGCAACACCGATTAACTTATCTTCACCAAATTGAAATGAACTATCATCTGCTTTGTAGTAAACACCTAATGCGTATCTACAAGCAGTCCAAGCATGCGTATAATGCTTTTTGATAATCATATCTTTGGCAATAGATTTTGCTATTGGCGCTATATGTACCTTAGATACATCACAGTAATCCTTTCCCTCTTCTTTCATAACTGATTATTGATAATTGTTAAATTCCCCAAACAACAAGTGTTTCCAAGTCTCACCTTTCACTATCCTACGGATATTAGCTGACGATACTCCATTATTCCTCGCCAAAACCTTTATGTTTCGATGTCCTATTTTATATAGGGTTCTAATAGATTTCACTTGCTCTTCGGTAAGTTTATGTGCTGGGTGTGATTCTCCTCTTAATGCCATTGTTCTTCGTAACTTTTTATTATTGTAAATATACAAAACTTTTTTGGATTTTCCTAATTTATTTTGCTGCATTTATATAAGTAGATGCTTGCTGCACTCCTATGAACCGGTGTACTACCACACCATCATTTATTAATATCACAGTTGGTATATTTTTAACATTATATTGTGTAGCTACATCCGGTTGGGAATCTACATCGATTTTTTGAACAGTAACCGATTGTCCTACTTGAGCCATAATCGGGCTTAGTGTTTTACATGGGCCACACCATTCGGCCGAAAAGTATAAATATTTCATATTATTGTTGTTTTAAATGTTATTAAAAATGAAATGGGGGTAGCGAACCCCCCATCTCTCCGTTACGAATAACGGTCCTAAAGGTGGTCGTTAGACCACATTATCGTTACCCATCACAGGATAAACAATCCGGGTCCATTGCTCTTTCAGCAATATCACCTCTTAATACTGATTCAGTTCGTGTATAGTAAAGTGTTTTTACACCTTGCTTCCACGCCTCCATATGTACAGTATTCATCCATTTTGGTGTTGCTACTGATGGGAATGCCAAATTAAGCGATACCGATTGGTCTATATACTGCTGTCTAATTCCAGCCTGTCTAACTAATTCCAGCTGATTGATTTCTTTGAATGTTTTAAATACATCCTTAATTTCATCAGTTACAGATAATTCTTTAACATCATCTCTACTAATAATCTTACCATCACAGAAAACCCAATTATCCAATTCAGTTAATCCTTGAACACTACCTTCATCTGCAAGAATCGTATCCCAAGTATCTTTATTATTCATACCAATCTTACGAAGAACTTTTTCTAATTCTTTGTTTTTTCTGATGAACGTTCCTTTTGATGTTTGTTCGGTGAATACATTTGCAGCCCAAGGTTCAATACCCGGAGAAACATTACCACTCAGTTTAGAATTAGATACAGTTGGAGCGATTGCTCTTAAATGAGTATTTCTCATTGATTGACCAACACACCATAATGGTTCACCCATTTCCTCTGCCATATCTCTACTCGCTCTTTCAGATTCGATTTTCATTTGAGAAAATATCTTACGAGTTTCAAATTGAGAAGTTAATGAATCAAACGGAATACCTCTTTGTTGTAAGTAAGTATGCCACCCTAATACACCTAATCCTAATGCTCTACCTTTTTGTGCTGAACGTACAGAGTTTTCAAATCCTCTCATATTCTTAGCCTTTTGTATAAATTCCTCAAGTACACCATCTAAAAACCATGTAGCGGTATATACTAAATCAGTATCTTTCCACTCATCATATTTAGATAAGTTTAGTGATGATAAACAGCAAACAAATGAGTGATTTTCATCTGTATGTAAAGTAATTTCAGAACAAATGTTCGTCATATGTACTTTTAATCCATTTTTCTTATATGCTTCTGGGTTTTGTTTATTAACATTACCTTTATACATAATATAAGGTTCACCTGTTGCTTTACGCTTTGCGATTACCTTACCCCACTTTCTACGAGCCTCTTCATCGCCATCTTCTAACTTTCTCATAAACTTATCACCAACAACTACACATTGGTGTAGATTTAAACACTGTCGGTTCACATCACCCTTTGGTTCACGGATATCAATCCATTCATCAAAATCAGAATGCTCTATGTTTAAGTTTACAGATGCTGCACCACGTCTTACAGAACCTTGATTGGTTGCTATAACAGTAGAGTCGTATATCTTACAAAATGGAACTACACCATCGGATGTACCATTCTGTGTAATTTTAGCTCCGGCTGGTCTGATTTGATTAATACCAATACCAACACCACCTCCATGTTTAGCTAACAACATCATTTCTAAATTCTTAGTTCCAATATCTTGTATTGAATCTGCTACATCTACACCGAAGCAACTAATAGGTAATCCCCTATCAGTACCAGTATTTGATAATACAGGTGATGCTAAGTTCAACCAACCCTTCCAAACGTAATCAAAAAACTTAGATGCCATCTGTGGTTTATTTAATCTACGTGCTACTGTGGTACAAACTCGCCAATACGCATCCTTTGGTGTTTCTCCCGCTAAGAGATACCCATTACTGATGGTTTTGACGTATATTTCTGTGTTTGCCCATTCTGGGAAATCTACACCGAGCTCCCATCCTAAATCTTCTGCTAAATTCTTCATGCTTTTATAAATACCCCATTTGTTGTTACTCCCTTACGGTCCTTTATCTCATCCCATGCAGCAGTCAAACATTCTTCCGGTGTAAACCCACATTGTTTTGCTAAAATGATTAGAGTTACAAATGAATCCCCAATACCATCTTTTAATTCATGCTGGTCGTTCTTCGCAAGAGCTCCGGCGGTCTCACCAACCTCTTCCATCACTTTTAACATCTGCTTAGTTGCGTTCTCTGGTTTAAGAATTGATTTATCATCAGCCCATTCGAGTACATTATCAATTAATACATTAAATTTCATAACTGTTTGTTTTTTTATATTATTATTATTATTACTATTACTTACCACATATCACTAAAATCATCGCCTTCGTTAGGTTTACTATAATCAGTAGGTCTAACTGCGAAGAAATCGGTATGTGTTGCCCCACCTGTAAGATGGTAAAACCAATCCAATTCATCGGCTTTCTTTTCATCGTATTCGAATATACCACCATATCCAAGTTCTTTTAATTTCTCATTACCTCTTTTTGAGATGAAATGCTTTAAATCATCCTTCTTTAGGTTTTCTAAATCACCCATTTCAAATATCTTATCAATAAACTCATGTTCCATTCCTATCATTAATCGGGCAGCCTCTTCTATTGATGATTTGGAAGCCTCTTTTAATTCAGGGTATTCTGAACACAGTTGATTGAATAACTGACATCCCATTTTACTATGTAATGATTCATCCCTTACAGACCATTTCATTTGCTGTCCAATACCTTTTAATAAATTTCTCATTTGGAAACTATATAAAACTGCAAATGAACTATATAAACTCACACCTTCTGCGAATGCTGAGAATATTGCTAATGAACGGGCTACATCCTCTCTAGCCTCACTACTCTTTGCTAAATCCTTATAAGTGTATTTACCACCAGTACCCATTAGGTATTCGAATTTGTTAGCCATAGTCGGTTCATGTAGGAATCCATCAAAATCATCTAATCCCAATGATTCATTAAGGTAAGAGTATGCAGTTGCATGTATCGTTTCCTGCGAACCAAACATTATAGCCATCTGCTTAATTTCCCACTTTGGAAACCAATCAGTTACCATTGTAGTCCAATAATCAGAAACAGCACATTCCGTTTGTGCAAATCCCAATAGGATATTCCCTACTAAATTCTTCTCAGATTCACTAAGATTCTCGTTCCAATCCTTTATATCACCCTGCATTGCGATTTCAGTATGTAACCAAAACGCTTGTGCTTGCTTTAACCAACCTTCAGTATAATACTCAGGGTATTCGAATGGTTTATATGCTACTCTTTCTTTAAATATTGACATAGATTTCTTTTTATTTTTAGTGTAATTTATTTATTGGGTGATTATAAGTATGGATTAAAAATCAATATCATTATTCAATTCATTGTATTTTTGTAACAAATTCTTTCGTACCATACTCTCCCCTTTGTTCATCTCCGTTTTGGTATTTTGACCATCAATGGAATCATCTGAATAAATACTCATCCTACCGTTACTCATATTTGCTTTAGAAGGTAGAGTCATTCCATCCGGTCCGAATCTATTTTTAATAACGTGCCATCGACCCGTTCCTGCTAATTTATCTTCGATTTTTCTACTCAATGAAACTACGAAATCAGCGGTCATTAACTTAGAGAATGAACCTGCGATTGATGTACCTGTAATAACATCTTGGTCTGCTCCACTTCTATTAATCTGTGATGCTGTATATAACGGACATTCATATTCACCAGCAATTCCTCTTAAACCTTCCACCAATTCCTCTAACTCTTCATGTCGTTCCTTTCTACTATTCCCTTTCAGTAAATCAGCGTAATCACAAATTATTACATCAGGTTTCTTACCTTGTAGTATTAGTTTATCCAAACTAGCCCTCATTGCGTTCAATCCTGCCGATTTAGTTGGCCAATATTTTACTATCAACTCACCTTCTAAATTAGCAACCTGTCGTTCAACATCTTCAATGTTAAATTTAAGGTTTTGTACTGCAGTACCTGTTAGTATTGCATCATACCTCTGACCTACATACCCTTCATTTAACTCCAATGTATAATGAACTACAGTTTTACCAGCTTTTACAGCGGCCATTCCAACATTAATTAATGCCCACGATTTACCAATACCCGGAGGTGCAGCAAATAGTATAAGTTCACCTTTTCCAAACCCACCATCAACTAATTCATCAACAACATCCCATCCAGTCGGAATTACATTTCTGATATTCTCCTCATAACGGGCTTTTACATCAGCCTTATACTCATGACCGATATCAGTATCCTGCCCCTGCTTCATAGCGTTATCAATCTTCTCTTTGATAACATCAAATTTACCTTCTTCAAGTAATTGAACAGATTCTAAAATAACACCCTTAAAGTTTTGATTTTTACAAAACTCTAACGTTTGCTCTTTAACGTAATCCAAATCATCGGATTCAATTTGCTTCCAAACTTGCTTTAAGTTGTCTAAAACCGATTGTTTTAATACATCCCTCTGTACCTTATCTATCTCAACTTTAAACACATCTAAGGTTGGTAGTTCATTATATTCATCAAAATGTTTTAGTATAGTCTTTACCAACCACTCATTTGCATCCGAGTCGAATGCATCTGGTGATAATATATCATATACCGTTTGAAGGAATACCCTGTCAGATAGTAGCGCTGAGATTATTTTGATTTGAAAGCTCGTTCCAAATTTATTTCCGAATTTATCCATAGGATGTAAATATACAAATTTTATTTTAAACTAACAAGCTATTTCTTAGTTTGTTTTGAATAGGTGTCTAATTCAGTCCAAGTATTAGCTAACCACACCTCAATATTCTTAAAGGCTGTATATAGTTTGTCAACCATAAAGTCTTTTTTGAACTGAAATGAGTTTAACCCTTCTATTGGCGAATCTATCATACTACGAACAGTTGATGTTATTGCTGAACTCAACATATCAGGTTCTTCTAACTGCATTAAGTCATAGTTCAATGTTAATACATCTTTACTATCCATTATCTTTGCCTTTAGCTTTTCATCATCTAACTTTAACACATTTTCAAACAATTTATCCATACTCATATTATCTTCTTGTAAGAATGGTAATTTGTTAATAATGGTTTTAGGTCCTACCCCTTTAACACCGGGGATATTATCTGATTTATCTCCATCGAATATTCTGAAATACACTAAGTTCTTTGATGGAACTCCATATAAATCTAAAACATCATCAGGATGCATCCATTTCTTTTTGGTTGGTTGATACACAGAGATTCTATCATCAACTAATTGTAAGAAATCCTTATCAGATGAGATTATCATAACTTCCTTTTTGAATACATGCCTCGCAGCATATGCCATAATATCATCAGCTTCAACATAATCTACAAAACACACATCAAGTGGAAGTAAATCTAAGTACCTCATCAACGTATTGAATTGGTTCTTCATAGATTCTTTCTGGTCCTCTAAATCTTCGTATCCAGCTAATCTGTTTACTTTAGTCATCCCAGTTCTACCTTCCTTATAACCTTTATACATTTTCTTTCTACGAGTTGAACCACCCTTTCCATCAAATACCATAAAAACTCTAGTAGGTTTATTATTTCGGATAAGAGCGCCGAGGGATAACAGAAAACCTGTTACCCCGCCGACGTGATTCCCATCGTCATTTAATGTCGGAACTGCTCCAAAACATCTGATAAACATATTAAGACCATCAACAATCATTACTTTATCATTAACATCGCCATGCTTTGTCTCTGATAGATTGCTGAATATTTCTTTATATTTCGTGTCCATCATCTAATTGAGTTGTATCTGTGTTTGCGTTTCGGGATGCTTCTTTGTACCCCAAAATGTATGCATCACAGATTTGTTTATATATTTCCTCTTTAATTGCTGGATTCTCATCCAATTTCTTTTCGAAATCCTTTGCTTGAAATTTAATAATCTCACCAGTATCTTTAGAAGTCCATGTGTACCATGCACCACCTTGTTCTAGTAACTTATATGTTTTCATAGTGTTAAGCCATGAAGCATATCTATCAATTCCCCTATCAAAGTATATTTCAAAATCTATTGAACGTAATGGTGGGCCCATTCGGTTTTTAATAACCTGAACTCTTGTCTTAATTCCAACTGCCTGTTCAACTCCACCAATTTTAGCGTTAAGTTTACCCATCTGTTTCATTCTCAATCTACAAGATGCGTGAAACCCTAATGCTTTACCACCTGAGGTTGTGTATGGGTCTCCAAAGGATACACCCAACCTAACTCTCAGTTGATTTGTAAATACCACTAAGATTCTCTCTCTTCCAATAAGGTTAGTAATCTTTCTCATTGCTTTTGAAATGATTATAGCCTTTTGGGTTGCGTAACCCGCTTGGTCATAATCAGCTGCAAGTTCCACTTTAGTGGTTGCTGCAGCGACTGAATCAACTACAATTGTTACTAATCTTTTCTTATCTGATTTTCTTACTGATTCAATAATAGAATCCATAGCTGCAAATATATCTTCCACCGTTTCCATAGGTACATAAAGTAACTTGGCGGTATCAATACCTAATGCTTCTAAAAACTCTTGATTGATTGCGTTCTCTGTATCAATGTACACTGCTAACCCACCCTTCTTCTGGCAGTTTGCTAATGTATGTGCTGATAGTAGAGATTTTCCACTTGCTTCTAAACCCGTAACTTCAACTATTCGTCCGACAGGAAATCCACCGTTAGGTCGATTCGATATTGCTAAGTCTAGCATATCATCCCCAGTAGACACCCACTCCGTTAAGTCGGTGGGTGTCTGTTCTGAGCCATCTAAGAAATAAGCAGCCTGTGCTTGTCCTTTGAACTTTTTATTAAGATTATCGGCGAGAAGTGAGGATAATTCATCACGATTCGTTGCCATATATCTTAATTTTTAGTTGTTAAATAAATCATCAAATGCGTCCTTTACATCAGCAGTCTTACCAGAAGGTACAGATGCTTTAGGTGCGTTTGTGTTGTTTGAAGTTGATTGTGGTTGTTGAGCCGGAGTAGATTCAGCTTCTGCTGTATCACCTACTTGCCCAGTTTCCATCCAAGTTTCCAATAAACCTTTCATCTCATCATAATCATATTTTTTGAACATTGAAGGTAACTCAATTTGGTCTTTCAACATTGTTAAAATATTCTTATCTTCTGAGATAGATGTTTGATTTGGTTTTACTCTGATGTAAGTTTCTGGGTAGTTTTTCCCTAACTCTTTTGCTGTTTTGAATTCTACGGTGATATCTCTCCCACTCATTGGGTCAGTTAAATCTCCATAATCAGGATCTGCGAAGAACGCAAGTAGTTCCTGATAAACTGTTTTACCGAATCCCCAAAATTTAACTCCTTCAGATTCTTCACCACGAACCAATACTGGAACGTATGTTCTCATCTTAGGTGTTAATTGTTTTGATAAATTCCAATCGTTTCTATCACCGGTTGCCTTCAATTGTTGAGCGAACTCTACTAATGGGTCAGCCTCACCATGTGTTTGAGGTGAAAGGATATTCTTACCACCAAATCCGTAGTGGAAGAACAATTCAATAAACGGGTTGGATTCGTTGTGGATGTAAGGTACTATTCTTACTTGTTGTTTACCTGGTTTCGGTTTCCAAAGGTTATCTGTTTTTGTTACCTTCGTTTGTAGACTGTCTAGTCTGTTTCTAATTGCATTTAAATCAATTGCCATAATTTACTCTGTTTTTGTTATTAATTAATTATTATTTATGTAAATATACGAAATATTTCTCAACATTCCTAATTATATTTCAGTTTTTATTTCAACACCTATTTAACCCCATGTGTTGATATGGTTACAAATATACGAAATATTATTTAATATTCCTAATTATATTTAGTTTTTATTTCAACGCCTATTTAACCCCATGCGTTGATATGGTTACAAATATACGAAAAGAATTTGAATTAACCAAGCCTTTTCGTATATATTTTGTAATTTCTTTATTTAGTAAGCGAATGCACCTTTGTGCTTTTTAGCCATTTTTAAAGCGGCTTTAATTGCAGTTGCTTCATCTTTGATATCACTAAATCCAAAGTCGAATTCGTTAGCCCAGATTTTCATACCTTTCTTAGCCTTTAATGTTACAACCCAGTAACCATCCATATCTTCTTCAACATCTAATTTGTTTTTTCCACCAGGAACACTAAATGATGTGATAACTGATACACTACCGTTCTTTCTAGTAGTATGCTCAATTTCCTTATCTAGGATATTTTCTAAACCTTTCATTAGGAAATTGTTTTTACCGGGAGTCATTCCCATCCCTTCACTAAGGTTTTCAGTTAATGCGTTAGTTAACTCCAATTGTAAATCTTCTACTGCTACATCATAATCATCTTGGTCTGCATCACCTTGTTCTAAATCGAAATCTAAAAGTTCAAGTGATTTATACTCTTCCATAATATCTTTATAATCTTTTTTAGATATTTTTGATTTCATCTTCTTAATGAATTTTTCAAACTCTTTTGGTGTCTCAAGTCGTTTGATATCTCTATCGTGATTACCTGATTCATTTAAGCTTTTGAAGGATTTAATTTGCTCCATCATTAACTTTCTATTTTCTTCTAAATTTGCCATAGTATGCCTCTGTTGTTATTACTGTGTAAATATACAACATTTAATTGTATATTCCTAATTATATTCTTATTTTTCTTTTAATAAATATTAAGTTGTTTTAATTAACATCAACTATACTGAATAATTTAGTAGTTACTACCTTATATCCATCGCCATCTGTAAGTACCATTGAGTTTTTATACTCACTCCAATCAACTTGATATTGATTATCCACAACACCCCCATTTAAATCTAATATCAATCGATTCAATGCGTTAATAGTGTAGATAGTATTACTTTCCTTCTTACGATGTACCATTATTGTATTTGGTACAAAGCTTGCGTTTCGGTCTGGTACGATGTTATAACTTATTACCAATTCTTTAGTTGGGTTAAGTTTTAATATAAATATCTTTCTACTGAATACCTCATGTCGTTTCAAAATGTTTGCTAACATCTCTTCGAATGTGGGTTCAGTTGTAAATGTACATAATAATTGTGTTCTCACTCATCTCTCCGATATTATAATATATTTTTCCTAATATAGTTCATATTTACAACTTTTGAACCTTCAATTACAAATGTAGTTGAAGTTTTACTATTAGTTCTAAATGTTACCATATTGTACATAGGTGATTGTGTTTTTTTATTCAAATGACTTAACATAAGAGTTGAAACCGCCATATACCCATCAGCTTGTGCTGCTGAGTTAACTATAAGTACATTTTCAGGCATATCACTAAATGCTGATATACGTTCTTCTACGAATTCCTTTCCTGTTTTTAAGAATGTCCACGCAGTACCACCACCATTTGGCTTTAACCCATATACTTTTACTAATGGTAATGATGTTCGTCCGAAGTACATTTCCTTTTCTAATGTCAGCATATCTTTAAATAATTGGTCCACTTCCTTTTGTTGACCACTAGCACCCGATAATATCCTCTCAATAGAATCGTATGCTTTGGCGTTTGCCATTAACTTTCTAACTATATCAGCTGATGGTTTGGATGCCTTTGGGATTACGGTGTTACCTACTGATTTTAACCCAGGCTTTTTCGTTTTCTTTAATACTAATAGAAATTTATTTGAGGTGTATGTGTATAGTTTACCAAATGCATCTGCGTCTTGTGCAATTGCTTCAACTTTATCTTCTATTGAGATTTTTCCCTTTTTTTCTAATATCAAGGATTCATCTAAATACTTCTTATCTACTGATAGATTCATTATGAAATCATCGGTTTTCTTTTCAGATTTCTTTTTAGCTGATTGTAGTGCTTTTAAATTAGCTTTAAAGAATGAACCAAACATAGTACTCATTTGAGAAATCTTATCAATGATAGCCTTTCCTACACTTTTTACAAACTTCAATCCCTTATCAAATAAATCTTTTAATCCTTCATCTAACTGAACACCTTCATGTATAAACATATTAGCTAAATCATCATTTGACATCATTCCGAACTTTTTAGCGAAATCACTTGTGATTTTTCCTAATTGAGCCTCACCTTCTGCCTGTTTTAATGATATTTGGAAAAACTTCTCACCTGATGTTAATGTACATAACCCATTACTATCGTATGAGATTTTTTCGGTTTTTAAATTCTCTATGAAACTAGCAACACTACCCTTTACAATGACACAATCAGCAGTATTCTTTTTACTACCTTCGGCTTTCGTATGTGGGTTTTTACTTTCGGCTGTATAATAATCTTCGATTCTTCCGTGAATAATACTCCAACCCTTTGTTCCTTTAATCTTACAGAATCTATCCATTCCGGCCGCAATTGCACATACTTGAATAATATTTACAATAGAGGCTTTACTCAACATAGATACTATATCATTACTGGCCCAATCCTGTCCCGTCAACGTTGATGTTACTGTATTTTTAAAGGTAGTAACTAATTTTGGAAGTGTTTCATCGGTTGCGTTATTGAAATCACTAAGGAATTTCTCTGCATTAATATAAACACCTAACAGAGCGGCAGTTTCCTTATCACCTGTATCTAATTTAAATGAGGTATTATCCTTATAATGTTTGAACATATTACCAACTGATGTACCTTTACCTTTTATATGGTAAACTTTTCCGTTAGCCCCTTTTAGATAAACCTCAATTCCAGTATCATCACCGACTTGGATTGCATCAGCAGTTGGTTTAACTTTCGTAGCCGGCATTGTCATCATCGGTGCACCATCTTCAATTCTTGCGGCAAATGATTTTTGACCACTTGAACTCCACATCACTTTGTGTCCTAATCCATAATCATCGGAATAAACACTAGCCTCACTTAATATAGCCCCTAATTCAATTAATATATTTTCTTTTAACTTATCTTTTTCATAATCAGTAAGTCCATTAAGTTTAATATCTTTAACTGCATCATCCTTATCATCAATTTCTTCATCAGGCTCTTCACCTTCGATTTCTTCAACTTCTTCATCTTCTGTAATTTCTTCATCATCAGACCAACTAGCTATTTGTGCTGAAACTGATGTTTGTGTTTTATTTACCTTAGTACCAGAATCAATATTACCTTTAGGTATAAAATTTGTAGGTGAGTTTGTAACACTCTCTACTATATAATCTATAAAGTCATCATCCAATTCTAAATCTTCCCTTAAAATTGTTTTAAGTGCTTTAATGGATGCTTCACTTTTTGGGTCTTTTAAAGCAACTCCTGCTTCAACCCACCATAACGTCATAATCTCTTTAAGAAAATTCTTCATATTATTTACCTGTTTCTTTTATATTAATCGACTTCATTTCTGAGTAACGATTACCCTTCTCTAATTTGGTAGGGAATCCATTTACTTCTATAAGTATCTTTAAATCTTTAATTAACTCAATTTCCGAAGGATGCATATCCAATAAATATGAATCATAAGTGTATAACACCATTTTTGACTTCATATCTTTCATCTTATCCATTAATTTAGAAAGTATAACCATATTTAACTCTGTTTCGGTTGACTGTAATACATAATTAAACAGTTTATTAGCGTTCATCTCATTTAGGTTACTTCTAACGAGCTTTCTCCCCATTGGAGTTCTAATATACCCATTACGTGTGAACTCAACCCACATCTTATCTATCTTATGTGAAACCTTCTTAAATAACGGAATATGTAAGTACTCATCTTGTACACCACCATATAATTGTCGGAACGTTATCGGTTTTGATTCACTATAGGAAACTCCATACATATCGGCTAATGCTTGGTGACCGGAAATATCTAATGGAATTGGCTCATCCACCATTTTACCAATGATACGAGGATGATAGGCATCATAATCAAATTGTATTAATGTACCCCCATCAAATCTACTCACAAATCTATCTCTACTACCATTCTCTTTATTAAGTGCAGCATAGTTGATACCCCCAAAGTTGTTTGAAGGTCTTGATGTTAGCGTAAACGGATGATATTGAGTCCACTCCATCCCACTCTCTGTCCAAATCCCACTCTTTTCCACTTTGGATAATGACTCAATATAGAAATTGTCAAATTTCTTCACACTTTTTTCGATTTCCCCACCTACATCGTAATATCGTAGGAACTCATTTCTCGTTTGTCTGATTGATTCTATATGTTTAGTAATTGGTACAATGTTATTTGTCCATTTCATATTATGAAACTTTCTCTGATAAAACGTATGTGCTGATGTTGGGTACTCTTTTAGGTTTTCGTTATCTTGTAAGTATTTGTACCACCCCGCCTCAACCGTTTGTGGGAGTTCAATCATATTTAGGAAGGATTTCTTCCCAAACACATTTGCCTCCTTTATATCGAACGTTATATCACTTAGGGATGACGTATGGTAATCACTATTACCAATGTTAATAATAACTTCCCGCTTTTCCTCTATATCATAGATGTATAGTAGTGATAGTTTATTTTGCGCAGGGTGAAGATGTACATCCGCCCATATTGGGTGCATATACACTTTATTCATTACTATAGAACCTTTACTTTTGAAATCAATCATATTACAAATATACGGAATTTATTTTAAATATCCAAATGAGATAGCTTTTCTTTTAACCTCTTCATATGTTTACATGGAGTGTAACTACGGAATTCCCTAGCTGGACACTCACAATCTGATATTTTATAGTTGGTTACTGTTACGTTATAGTAGGATAGTTTACCGGTCTTTTTATTCCGGCTACCCATTTCCCTATATTGCCACTTATTTACCATCCGCTGAATTTATACGTTCAACTGCCTCAATTATCTTATCACAATTTACCAATGATGCTTCAATTCCAGTTCCATCTGAATAATCTAAACTCCATCTTCCATCCTGTAACATTTCGAAATCCTCTTTTAAGAATTTAATTCTGTTTAATATTTCTTTTAAGTCTTTATCCATTACTCTGTTCTTAATAGTGAATATAAAACTTCCGAGTGTAATATCGTTGGTTGAACGAATTCCATCTCATGCTCCAAATACTCAAACTTTTCGTAGTTTGATGATTGTGCTGAAACTATCTGTTTAAGATGAGATTCCAACTTTGTTGAATACATTACAGTATCCGAGTCTACTTCAATTTCGAAGATATGACCACCTTTGGGTTTCCAGCTCTGCGGACATTTCCCTTTACCATCCCAATCATGGGCTGCGTAATTCTCAAAGTATTGAGAATGGATTTTTAATTTACTTTTCATTTTTTATTTAGTTTTACGTTTATATTTTTTACAATCTTCTTTACTTCCTTGGAATACAACTGAATCATCTATAGTATCTATGACCTGATAAACATCGTTATATTCATATAATCCTATTATTCTTAATTCCTTTTTCATATTATCTGTATAATGTTACGAAATCACCGAAGTGTTTATCAAATACTTTAATTAAGTTTTCATAATCCCCAGCCATCATATCATCTCTAACTGGTTCGTAATGATATCCTAATTGTGAACATATCCTCTTAGCCGTTCCGATTAAGAAATAAGCGTTTCCTTGAGGGCCTGTTAAATCTAACTCAAGTCCATTTATTTGTTTTTTGCTCTTTATCATAACTTACGATTTTATTGTTACCATGCTCATTGGAACATTGTATTGATTATTGATAACTACTTTAGTTCTATTGATTTTTGTTACCTTACATATCTCATTTCGTAATCTAGGATGATTAACGGTAACTGATACACCTACATAAAGAGAACCCTTAGTGGTTTGTGCACTCATATTGTTTTTGATTTTGATAATCTCAACAACTTTGGAATTTAGAGTTCTTAACTCCTCTACTGATAATTTACTTAATTCTGAATAATTCATACTTTCTAATTTTTAATTCTTAATGGATGGTGGTATCTCCCCCATCTCAACTACACTACTAATATACGACTATTAGCCGAGTCTACCAAATTTCTAATGTTAAGAAATTGTTAAGGTTTTAATACCCTATAAATTCCAACTCAACATCATTAACTATACCGGCTGAAACTCCATCTGAAAATTCATCGTTTAACCAATAGTTCTGAATGTTATCTAATTCTGTAATTGTACGTTCGTAGATATCATTGAAATCAAATCCATCACCAAATCCATAAGCACAAATCAGTTTTGAGATTTCTCTTAGTTTGGGTTCATCATCATTTGTTTTTGAGTTTTTCAACTGAATTAGAAGTTCAGCTTTCATCTGTTGAGCTACTTTATCGTTGTGCTCATACATTTCGTTACTCCAAGGTTTTGTGATTTGGATTCCGTACTTGTTTGTTGATTTTATCATAATTATTATGTTTTTGAGTGGGGTCTTAGTTAACCCCCTTTCTTATTACATAATAAAGATACGACAATTATTTGGATTTAACAAGCTTTTTCTACTTTATTTTGAAAAGTTATTAACAATCGTATGTTGGTAACTGATTTTAAGCCGTAATAGCAGTAAAATCAGTTACATATCGTTTTAGTGTTGGATAATCCTCTGAGTGGAGTGTTATTGTACGTTGATTGGTATCAATGATACCTGCTTCTTTAATATTACCATTAGAATCGATTATATCAAAATCGGGACCTGCAATCTTCCATCTAAGTGAGAATCGTTTCCATAGATACTTATCTAACCCATCTTTAGTCCCAACGGCACCAAACCCATCCTTATCTAATTCAGTAATATTAGCATCATTTACTTTATATGCGAAATAACGTAACATATACCCAACCGATACATCATCGCTTGTTGGAATTGATATCGATGGATTTGTAAATTTACTTGGAGTTACATCTACACTTTTTATAGCATCATAATCGAAATTCGATACAATACTCATACCGATGTTTGTAAATTCCAACAGCTTATCGTTAATATCAACGTATGGGATTAAAATACGTGATTTACCATCAACGAATGATGGTTCGGAAAATACCTCATTAGTAGTGTATGTATGGTATTGACCAATATACTCAGTATTATCAGTAAACATCCACTCACCACCTTTAGTATTCAACCCATTGGTAGTTTGTCCTTTATTATAATATATTCTACGTCTTTTATCAGCCATAACTTATCCTTGAATTCTCATTATAGTATCTAATGAAGTTTCCCAGCCACCTTGACCATCGAATGAATGTTCGATTGATGTAATCGAAAAATATCCTGCGTTTTTGTTTCTATACTTAGATGGTAATCTATCAACGGTAATTGGCGCCATAAATGGAATACCATGAATACCATCAATTACAACTGATAACTTCAACATCCATAATGATTCTCTAAAAGATGTCATCTGTGAATGACCAGTCGCAGCCAACTGCATTAGGTATGATTTATTTGCATCTGATAATGTATTGATTGTGGAATCAGTATAACCATCATCACCTATTCCGTATTTTCGTTTTTTAAGCTTCGCCTCAGTATCGGTGATACTATCACCATCTGCTGATGTGGTTGAATCTGCGACTGCTGAACTTAATTCAGAACATTCTGGGTATTGAGCCGCTAGTGCTTTCCCACTTGCGGTTTTACCACCGGAAATGGATTCGTATGATGCCATCATTATAGTATCAGCATCAAAGTCAGTATCTAAGGTAACACTTCGAACAATACTATTTTCCGACATTAACTTAAATTCGTATGGAGAAACTTTCTGTGGACTTTCTACCTTACGCCTATTAACTATAAGTATAGTAGATGGTGAATCTTTAGTATTACTAGCAGATGCATCACCTTGCTTTTTTGTTTCAGGTATCAATTGGATTTTAACCAACCCCCCCGTTAATCTCTCTATATCATTAAATATGGTTTTTAAGAATGTTTGAATAGATACATTCGGCTCTGAACCATCCGTAACTTCCCTACCAGCATCTTTAGCCAATTCCATATATAACCTATTCAAATAACCAATCTCCAGCATAATCCCTTTGATACTATTTGGTGGGTTATTGTTTTCTAATGAAGCTTGCGACCAATCGAAGTTACCACTTTCTTGATACTTAGCATGTGAGCCTGGTATTACTATCTGTGATGGGTCAGCTGAGCCTACTGTGTAAAGTGAATGTATAGATGAATCACCACCCTCTCCAAATTCATATGTAACTATACTATTACCTTTTAATTTAGCATTAGTGTATTGTATAAGAGTTTCTAAGTTGGTATATGAACAAAATACTTCAGTATCATTCCAAAATCCCTGTGCTGATAATAACTCTGCTACCCAAAATGGCCTATTGGCTAATATAACACCTGATGTTGTTATAGTTCCAGCCTTAGAAACTAATGTATTATTATCACTAGCATCATTAATACCCGCATCAATTGCTTCTTGATTACCACTTAATCCAAATGCTGTGTTTCTTCCTTGTAATAAATGACCTAACCACGCCGATGGCGCAGACTTTGCCGATTCAGGTGCGGCATTTTCATCGGCGTTTGAAACACCCCCCATTTTAGGCTTTTTCCATAACCCATTTGGGGACATACATTTTACGGAACAGTTGAACCCACCATCACTTTCCATAGAAAATGAAAAGTTGTAAACATTTGCCAACATAGTTCCTTGATTAATACCAGCATTAGCGTTGTTACGCCAACCGAAATCGAATTCAACTTCACCACCTACTCTAAAGAATGATGCTTCTGCTAAGTTTAAGTCAGACATTGAAAATAATTTAAATGAGAATTCAATTTCCCATAAATACGAATCTGTATAATCCTGCCCACCTTCATTTACCATTTTAACTGATGTGATGGTTGGTAGCATTTTTCTAATTCCACTTTCAGTACCATACATACTTAAATGACCACCATCGGGGGCGCTACTATCCCCAATTGACCACTTGTCTGGACATATCGCAGTTTGCGTTTTACCTGTAGTTCGTATATTGATATATGCTGATTTCTTATACATCCAATCCAATGCTCGGTTTGATGTATCGGTTGCCCTAGTAGTTAGTTCCGTAGCCACACCACCGGGCATTTCTGGTTGTAAATCTAATGCCATAACTTATTTATTTAATGTTTGAAATTCAAATAGTATTGCTTCGTGGTCTGTTGGTATTCGTAACTGCATCCCAACTGGTACATTTAAATGACCATTACCGATATTATTAGTTCGTGCTATAATCCACCATAATCGTGCATCTTTATAATATTTATGCGCAAGATTATCTAATCGGTCATCTTGTGTGCCTATTATATAGATATCATTAATATGTCTATCTATTTTAGGATATTTAGTAGTTTTTTTAAAACGTCTACCCGATTCAGTCTTTAATATTTCTATGTGTTCGTATCTATTCATATTATGTATATATTATACGTTAGAGTAAATTTCAGTTCCACCATATGCCGGCTTACTTTTACCTAACACCTTTAATCCAACTGAAACCTCAATACCCATTGGTAATTCACCGATATATTCAGCATCACCTTGTTTGGATATATCCCAAGGAGTTTCATCTGACATTGAGTATGATAGCGATTCTATGAATACTAGCTCATCTTTGAATAAAGTACCCAATGTGAATTTTGTTATCATACCATTATACCCAGCACTTCCACCATAAACTGGCATCGTTAATGATGCTAACTTACTTAATTTCGTATATATAGGTTTCATCTCAATTCGGGAAGTAGCATATACTTGTATATTGAACGATACACTACGTTCGAATGATTTATATGCGTATGCATTATCAGCTCTACCATTATATTTATACGAATCCCAAGAAGGTGAGAATGTATCAGTAATACCATTAACAGCTCCTCTAAATTGTAATATCTCTTCACCGGTTTTGAAATAACAATGAACTAAATCATTTTCTATTTGTGAGTTGGGCGTTTTTGCTTGTATTAAATCAAACCTACCATAGTTACCGGAATGTGCCTGCGTTTTCCAATGCTCAGTTCGGTTTTCCAATGGACCTAAAAGACCCGGAGTTCCGAAATTAACACGGTCCCTTAGATTTTTATCAGTATAATTCTCAGAATTGAAGAGTGCTTGTGAATTATCATTGGTAAGATTACCTCTGAAATCGTTAATTGTAGCATCACCAGCTATTCGAGTTGGAATATCACCATATGAAATTGTTTCATAATCTTTAATTACTTCAGCAGCTGGAATCGTACCATCACCTATAACATCTTGCTTATGTCTACCACGAACATCAGTATAATCGGATGCACCACCTACTGGCGATGAAACTAATCGCTGTGGTTCGGCTACCCCAAACTCCTTTTTATCATCATCGGTTAAATCAAGCCAAGCATCACCATATGTATTTTTAGAATCAGTTCCAATTTTTGGTGTTGCTACACCCATCCCATTGGTCATATCAGGTGATGTTGTTACCACTCGCGTCGGCACCATACCATTTGGTATTAGTCCATATAATGAATTTGGTCCACCTTTACCCAATAAGGTTGTGAACGGCATTCCTTTTTTTGTAGGATTATCACCAAATGATTCATTGTGTAACTGAACTAATCGGTTACCAGTCCCCGGACTTATTAATGCCGTATCCGATAAAGAACCTTTATGGAATATAGCCTTCGCCTTTTGTACTGATTCATATGAACCATCGTTTAAATCAAACGGGGTTATACCATGTCGATTTGGGTGAAACCCTATGTGTTGACCTAATACAGATGCTAATGTATTTATAGGAGTCCATATCTTTGTTTTTCTAATAGGACCTAATGATTCTACATTTGGATTGGATTGCTGTAATCCGAATTGTTTAATTCCGAATAATACACCATTAATAGATGCCATCCATTTACCAATTCTCACAGCATCAATTGCTGCTCTTACAGTTGAGGTTATTACACCACCTCTTATAAGACCATCATCAAAATTAATACCAGCGATTCCCCAATTCTGAGGTTCGTTACCCTTCGTACCCTTTCTCTGAATACCTCTAAGGATTAATGGGTGTTTAAATAATGTTAACCCTGTGTTATGTGCATCTTCTCTTAAATTATACTTATCGTACATTTCATCTAAGAAAGATGGTGAATGTCGTTGTTGCATCGTATTACCGATACTATTGTATGATGATTCATAATTTACACTATCAGGTGTATATGTCTGAACTGCTCCACTTTTTGTTTTGGATTTGAACTGTTTATACCCAGTACTGAATGATAGTGAATTGTTTGGTAATGTATGATTACTTAATGTAGATGATGTACTATCCCAATTTTCTCCTGCAGAATCCACTCCTAAGAATTTAGATGGTGCTCTATGAAATAAATTAGTTACCTTACTATTCTGCTCATATGTAAATCCAACAGCGTTCGTATCGGGAAAGAAGTTAGTACTACCCAATTCACCATATAGTGATGATGTACCATCAAATTTAGTACCAGCTACACCCTTAAAGCGAGTTGGTGATTTATGTATTTGATTTAGAGTGAACCCAGACGCATGTTTATCTACAATGAAGTTAACAGCCGATGGTGTTCTAGCATTATCGGTATGACGGGGATTGAATGTAAATGATGGTGTGTTTGTTTCACCTAAGAATTTAGATGTAATTGCAGCAACCGTTGGTGTCGTTTCACCTAAGAACTTTGAGCTTCTATTAGATTCAATTGGATTAGTTTCACCTAAGAACTTTGAGCTTCTATTAGATTCAATTGGATTAGTTTCACCTAAGAATTTAGATTCTCTGTTAGATTCAATCGGAGTTGTTTCTCCTAAAAACTTAGATTCTTTATTAGATTCAATTGGAGTTGTTTCTCCTAAAAACGTTTCTTTTAAGATTCCGTTAGATTTATTGTTTTTGGAATTGGGAGTCGTTTCACCTAAGTAACGACCATCTAAGTTCATTGGCTTAGTATTAGTTTCACCTAAGAACTTTGAATCTCGGTTAGATTCAATTGGAGTTGTTTCCCCTAAGTAACGTTCCTCTAACCCCATTGGTTTAGTGGATGTTTCTCCTAAAAACTTAGATTCTTTATTAGATTCAATTGGAGTTGTTTCTCCTAAAAACTTTGAACTAATATCGGATTTAGTAGGATTAGTTTCACCTAAGTAACGCTCTTCTAAACTCATTGGCTTAGTAGATGTTTCTCCTAAAAACTTAGATTCTTTATTAGATTCAGTTGGAGTCGTTTCACCTAAGAACTTCTCAGAGGTATCCATTTTAGTAGGATTAGTTTCACCTAAGAACTTCTCTAAATTAGTCATAGGAGTTGGTGTTGTTTCACCTAAGAATTGTGATTTGCTATCTGATTTAGTTGGTGTTGTTTCACCTTTAAATTTATCAGTTGTAACGAATGGTATAACTGTAGTTTCACCTTTGAATTTATCACCTTGTTTAATTGGAGTAGTATCTACACCCGATTTATTCGGTGTGTTTTTTGCAATAGCAACTTTAGGAGTAGATTCTAACATCCCACCAAGCGGTCGTTGATTACCACCTTTATTAACCTCAACGTTAGGTTTATCAACCAAAGGTGTTTTCTTCGGTATCCTAAAGTCGGATAATATCGATTTTAAGTCTTTTAATGCCATCTCTATATTAACCCAATTTAATTATTTTACTATTATTATTTACTACTCGCCTGCTGACGTTGTACTCTCGTTATACGAGATACCACTTTCCCATCTACATTAATAAGTATCGGTTGGGATTGAATATCTGAACGTAATCCTTTTAATTCTTCTAATAATGCTGATGATGAACTCCCACCAGCTGATTTATCTGTGGATGTCGATTCATCTGAGTTACCACCCATTCCAAAGAATTCACCTAAACTCTCTAATGCCGGAGCAACTGCCCCTAACATACTTAATCCTGCAATAACAGGTGATGCTAATAGACCTGCGAATGAGAACGCTGCTAATCCACCGGCTACTGCGTATAACCCACTTGCCAAATCACCAGTTACGGATGATAATCGTAGTAATGGGTCTATCATACTATCTATATTTTGTAGAGCTGAACCTAATCCACCCATATTCGTTGTTATATCACCTAACGCCTGTGCAGTTATAGATAATCCCGGAGCCATTAATGATAATGCTCCAATATCATCCATAATACCACCACCGAAGAACCCTATTGCCGATGCAGCTGCCATTCCAACTGCGAATGCCACCATACCAACTCCAGCTAACATTAATGCCGGTCCTAATGCCAACATACCTAATATTGCCTCAGGTGTAAGTGCTGAAAACATTGTAACAAACCCATCAGCTACTGCTGCGATGATTGGTGGAATTGCCCCCAATACACCGATGATTATATTTCCAAATGCCTCAATTGCGGGTGTTACAATCAATAATGCAACTGCGAACGGAATCATTGCTAACCCCAATGCTGCGATTAATCCGATTCCGATTATCGCAAGTGGTGCTGTTGCTCCAAATGCGGCTAATCCAACTCCTAACGCAGAAAGACCAGCTCCTCCAGCTGCTCCTAATAAAGCAACCCCAGCTAAGAATATTAACGATGGTATTGCTATTAGTGCTGCTACTCCAAATGCAGCAAGTGCAAGAGAACCCACAAAGGTTGAACTCATCATTTGAAGTCCGATACCTAACTCTAAAAAGTTAGACCCTAATGTTTTTAATTTTACCTTACCCATAAACAGTAAGAATGGAATTGCCAACGTAGCAACTGCGAGTGCTGGTCCAGCAACTGCCATTGCGAGTGACCCCATAAATGTTGAACTCATTGAGTTTAATCCCGCTGCTAATCCTTCAAAGTTGGATTGAATTTCTTTTAGTTTTACCTTACCCATAAATAATAGAAATGGTATTGAAGGTAATGCTATTATGAATGCAGGTCCTGCTAATGCAACTGCCCCAATTCCAGCAAATACCTTACCATCACCCATTGCCTTTAATCCTTCTGCTAAAGACTTTAATCCGCCTCCACTTTCGGTACTACCTACCTCATCTGCTCCTGGCACTTCAGTTTCAATTGAACCACCATCACCAGATTTCTTCTTAAATGGATTTAAATTACCGATTCCAGTACCTTTACCTTGCATCAGATTCATTACTACCATTTTAGCGGCCATTTTAGCCATCTCAATTGCGGTATCGGCTGCTAATGATAACCCCTGCTTACCTATCCCAATCATAGCTGTCATAAATCCAGCTTGCTCTCCGTATGATGCGGTCATTTCATCAGCAATCTTCTTCTTCTCCATCATAGTAGTTAACTCATCAGTACTCATACCATATGCAGCTGCGGATGCATCCTTTTCCTTCATAGTCATTTGAGCGTATTCAGCCATACCACCAACACCCTTGAGGATTTCAGCACTTATCCTTTTACGAGCATCTGCTCTATCTTCATCAGTTCGTGCACTCTGTAATGCAAGTGATGCACTTCTAACTGCGTTTACATTCATATCCCTACCCAGCATCACTCTGGCTTTAGCTTGAGCCTTCATACTACCTTCGATATCTAACATATTATTAGATATAGATTCAATCTGCTTTAGATTTGTACCTTGTTTAATTAATTGTGCATTGGATTTGATGATGGTTTCTAATTGTTGCTTCGATTTACCAACTAATTGGCTCATCTGGCCATCCATACCCTCCATAGCCTTTTTGGCTGATATCCCCTCTTTGGATGCTATATCTGAAATTATACCTTTGACTTCAGTAGCCTCAACTCCAGCTGATTTAAATACCGATGCTAAATCGGTTGCTTCCGCTGCATCTAAGCCTAATGATGAAAGTTGAGTTACACCTTCAATTAAATCAGAAGTTGCCATTGAAGCACTTCCGTACTTCTCAGCGATTGCTTTACCTGATGCTTCTACTGCTTCTGAGCCATAAAGTAACCCAGTCATACTAAATCGAGCGGATTCTATATTACCTTGAAGTTGCATTGCTGCGAACCCTGATAATCCTAAATCTTTTACGCTACTCTGAATACTATCTCCCATACGGGATGCGTTTTCACCGATATTTTCAAATGCCTTATTCATAGCTAATGCTTTGAATGTACCATTTAATACAGCATCTTCAATATCACTGGTAATTCCGAGTATATTCTTCAATCCCGCATTACGCTCATCTAAATATGATTGTTGAATATCTTCAGCTTTTGCTAACTCAACCGATTGTTCGAGATACCCTTTAGTTAGGTTTAATTTAAGAAGTAATTCCTTATTTACCTCTTTACCTGAAACAACTTGCTCCATTAGTAATGTACCAATAGCAGTATCAACATCTTCTAATTTTTCAGATACAGATTTCTGCTCCATCAGAGATGTAGTTAGACTGTTTCTTAAAGTTAACGCATCTTTAGTTAGTATTTTATAAGTTTTTAACCCCTTTAGGAGTTCTTGGCTTATATCATACTCAGATTGGAGTGCCTCTTTTCGGTTTTTTAAATCATCAGCCATAAATTAACCTTTAGTAAATTTTAACACCAAGCTTTCTAGCTCTTTGAATAGCATTATGTAAATCTCTTAATCGTTGTTTCTCTTTATCATTCGGGGCTGATTTTATTGTATCTTCAATATCTTGTTTGATATCAGTTACCTTTTTATCCAAAGCCTTACGCTTTTTATTGAATAAATCAAAAATACCCTCACTAAGGCCTACTTTTGTAAATAATTCTTTAAGTTGTGATTGTTTAATTTTTGCCATAATATTCCATTTAGTGATAGCGTTACTAATAATAACACTATTAGTAAGTTACATATGTATAAATATGGAAATACCCAACATTTCGTTGGGTATCTCGCTATCTTTTTGAATTAGCCTTTTTATTAGCCTTATCATGTTGCTTCTGCTCTTCGTTTTTGAACTCTATAATTTTACTAATGTAGAATTTTCTAGACCAAATTGGAAGGTTATATACATCTGTAAATGTAAATCCACCATTCCCATGATAGATTAAATCAAATATCTGGGAATGTAATATTTTTCGGTAGTTAGGACTTAGGCCAAAAAAACCCCACGTCCATGGGCAGTAGCATATCTCTCCTTTCCCCGGTTTCTTCAGATGTAAATTCATAATTTAAGTCGATGTCTGGAACAACTGAATTCATTTGCCCTCTGAGAGCCTTTGAATCTACAGCAAATAATTCGTTGTCTACAAAATGAGTAATAGCTTCTTGCTCATACTCACCATCTATTGATAATATCATATTCTTAAGTCTGATAGTTAAATCTTTAGAGGTTAAATCTCTATTCTTTCTACCTTTCTTATTAGCAGCCTCAATTTGGTGCTTAACTTTACGTTCTTTTGATTCAGTCATCGCCTGATAAGTAACGGTTCTCTTTGAAGTTGGTAGAGTGAATGTGTATTCATTCTTATGTAGTTCTACTTGAGCTGAACCATCATACTCTTTGTTTTCAAATTGAGTTAAGTCAATTGTTTCACTCTGCTTAATACCCGGTGATGATGGGTCATCAATCTCCACTGCGTAATCCTTTCCATACCCTAAAACACGTGCAGCAATCATAATTGCGTTCTTATCACCTGTTACTAAATCAGTATATTTAACTGCAACACCCTCACCATTACTAATGATTAGTGCTTGAAACAATCTATCCAATACACTACCATCTTTTAAGAATGATTGGGTGGTAAGAATGTCCTCCTCCTTAGCTGTCATATACTTCATCTCAATTTTACCAGTAGAAAGTGAATTATCTTTTGGATAAATCAAACCTTTTGATGGTAAATCAATTACTTCCGTTGGGAATTTGTAATCGGAGACCTGTTTCTGCTCATATTGCTGTTTAGCGAGCTCAACCATATCCGCATTGGATACGTTTGGAGTGTAGTCGTCTTGTAATTTCTCTTTACTCATAACTTCTCATTTTTGTTTTAATTAAAACTCTTATTAGGTTTACCTATATATAAATATGAAAATAATATTATTAAAAACAAAAAACCCCAACATTTCTGTTGAGGTTTATGAATTCAATTTAAAAATTCAATATTTTGAATTAGTATTGTAATATTGCGTAATCGTAAGATAATGTTAAATCAACTGTTGCGATTTCTTCGCCAGTATAATCCATATCTGAGAATTTAGCTGAAACGATAAATGCACCTTTAAGTGTCCATTCTTCTACTTTATCACCAACAGGACCCAAACTATTGAATGTGATATCTTTTTTATAGAAATCCGAATATCCATCTCTTCCAGTTACAGATTCATGGTGTAGTCTTACCCACTCCATTGCTGCTTGTGCTGCCGAAGGAACTACCGGGTCGTATAATGAAATTGTTAATTCACTCCACTCACTTCTACCTTTAACGTATCTTTTTACGTTAATATGGTCGATAGTTACTTTACCGTTTGTTATCTCAGGTCTACCTGATGCTTTTACTAAGTATGAAGGAATCCCCTCAATATACATAATAAACCTGTTCGACATCTTCGGCTCGAATGATGTGAACATTACTTCTGTTGGGTCTAATAATTGTGCCATTTAATTTTCTCCGTTGGTTTTCAACTTATTTCTTTATTATAAATATGTTCTTTCTGAAAAAGAAGTTGCTCCCCACCGAAATGGGGAACATTTTCTTAATTTATTTATTCTGGGAATGCTGCCCCAGTAGGTAATACATTAAAGTCAAGAACTATAAACTCTGCTGTTTTTGCAGGTTGTAAGAATATCTCACCTACCATAATGTTTCTATCGATTACATCAGGAGTGTTGTTGGTTTCATCCATTACAACTCTAAATGCGTATAACCCTTGTCTTTGTTGGATTGATTCCAAATAAGGATTTACGATTGATAAGAAACGGTTTCTAGTCGCTGCTGTGTTATTTTCAAACACTAAGTAACGAGTCGAAGATGCGATAAACTTCTTAACTGCGATTAATAATCTTCTTACATTAATTCTATCTAATGCTGATGGTTTAGCCTGTAATGTTTTTTGTCCGAAAACTGTAACACCTTGTCCAGGGAATGTAGCGATTGGATTTACTCTACCTTCGTAAAGTGCATCTCTCTCTAATCTAGTCAATCTAGTCTTAGCTTCGATAACATTTGTTAACCCACCACGATTTAAACCGGCTGGTGCGAACCATTCTGCTGCTACTGAATCATTGAATGCGATAACACCCGGCAGTACTACAGATGGCGGAACCCATACTGGTTTGTTTTTATCTGAATTTAATATCTTAACCCAAGGGTGATAAGATGCTACATAGTTTGAATCAAATGGTTGAATAGCGTTTACTACTGTAGATATTGAATCTCCAAAAGCACCTGCATCCATTATAAAGAAACAATCTTGTCTATCTTCACACATATCTTTAGCGAATGTAGTAACAGATGAATGTAATCTATGAATTAAACCTGGAACTACTACCATATTGATATCAAATTCATCAGGATTAGATACTGCTTTAATAGCTTTTCTAAATGCTACCGTACCAGTTGCTGTATTTGATGAACAATCATACCCTTGTGTGTTTCCACTAACGATATCTTTTCCTAAAGAAACGATTCTGTTTGGTTTATACCCATCAAAACCACCCTGAAATGGTACAATGAACTTACGAGAATTAATCGAAGTCTTTGAACTATCTAAAGATATTGCTGATGTGTTTGCTGCTGTTGATGTTGGGTAATTTGCCCCAGCGTCCTGATTGTAATCACCTAAGTAAAATGCCGTACCAACAACAGATGTTGCTGTTTTTGGAAATGGTGATAAGAATGATTTATTATCAGTAGTTGTCATATCGTAGTTAAATCCGTAGAATTTTCTAGCGTTATATGAACTATTAATTTGTTGGTTTGCTACATAAGTAGGTGCTGGTATTGAACTCAATGCACTTCCATAAGGATTCTGTAATGCTGCGAATCCGAAAGGTACGATAGATGGGTCAATTGCTCCGTTGTTAACAGCGTTTGATACTGTAACTCTAATGTTTGCTGATGCGTTGTTATAATCACCGTTTGTTGATAACTTTCCGTTAGCATCTACAGTAATATATTTATCACCAATTACTCTAACTATATAGTTTGGAGAATTTGGGTCTAAATTAACACCCTGAAATTGTTCAACTAAGTTTGGTCTGATATCAGAATCAACTATACCTACGAATGGTGAACCATTTATTTTATCCTGGTCAACTCTTCTTAAAAGTAATGTAAATGAACCGTATTCAGAACCTGGAACCGTTCCAGCTGCTTTAATATCTTGTACACCCACTTTGAACTCATAGTTCGTAGCGTTACCATGTGATAATGTATGTATCTTAAATAAGTTAGTAGTTTTACCACCAACTTTTTGAGATGTAATCCACGGTGTAGATGCTTCTGTATAAGCTTTTCCATAATCAATTACTGCTGCTGTTACGGCAGTTACAACTGGTACTTCACCGGTTGCGAATGATGCTGATTGGAATGTTTTGAAATTTGTTTGAACAAATGCATCTTCTGACCCTTTAGGTGAGAATCCAAATGTTCTAGTAAAGTAATTTAAATCTGTTGGATTAAGAGATGCAGTAAATACTGCTTCTGTTGCCTCTGAACCTACAGTTGTTAACTTAAATGATTCAGCGGGAACATCAGATGCTCCATCAAAATCAATTACAGTTGAACCATTAAATACATCTACGTCTGATAAGATGTTTGTAGTTGGGTGTAATACCGCTGCTACATACTCACCTAATGATGATGATATTTTTAATGCGATTGGGTTGTCAAGTGTGTACCCATCTTGTCCTAACACTCTAACGATTGTTGCCGTACCTGCATCTTCCAAATAAGCTTGTGCAGTATAAGGTAGGTATGAATCTTCTGTCAAACCTCCGAACACTTGCTGAAACTCTTGGTATGATTGTACTGTTGTTGGTACAAAGGCTGGGCCTTTAACTGTTGCTCCTATTAGAGCTGCACCAATTTCACCAATCCCTTGAGGTAGAAACGACAAGTCCTTTTCTCTCGTAAAAACACCGGGACTTACTATTCTTTCTGCCATTTTATTCTCCTATTAATTTTCTTGATTGTGTATATCTATAAATACATTAAAAAATACAAAACGATTGTATTTATTGTTTGGGAGTAAAAATTCCACTTTGGGTATCAAATTCACCCTCACCGTACTTCAATTTTAACTCGTTAGCCAACGTTACTTCGCTTTCTCTTAATTCTATGTATTTTGCTTTTAATGTGTCTTTATATTCTTGCAGCTGAGTACTCTGATTTTCTAAGATGATTACTTCGATTTCGATTTCTCCCAATCTAGCAGTTAAATCTCCAAATTCAGATTTAAACTCTTCAACTTTTTTGATTTCATCATCGGTAAATTTAATACCACTTGATTCTTTTGTTACATTTGCATTTGCCATAACTTAATTTGTTTTATTTTGTTGTTATATTCTTATATATAAATATAGAAAATATTTCGAAAAAGTTAGTTTTACAATGAATCATTTATATTCCATACAACTTTAGATGTACCAAATGCCTTTTGTGCATTTACTACATGCCCTTTATGTTCAGGAACTAAGTATGCTTTAGTAGTAAGAGTCATATTACTTCTTACAATTCTCTCTTCACCAATACCATTGGTTGTTTCGAATGAGTAAGATTCACCTTTGATTTGGAATTTGTAGCGTTCTCCAAAAGAACCACCATTGAAATAGATTATTTGCTCAACTACTTTGTTCAAATCTTCCATATAATCACACCATACAATAACATCGTATGATATGTTAACATAATCAGGTGTATCTACTATATGATATTCATTAAAGTCACGTTCTCCTACTAACTGAGAGAATGCATCGTATCTATTACCTTTAGTATAAGTCTTAGTAAACGTTCTTGATGTAGATTCATCAGTTAGTACTTTTAATTTAGAGTATTCTGTGTTAATATCCACCGAATTTCGTTTGAATGTAATTAATGGAGCAAGTATCTTACCATTACCATCTCTCATATAACCATCACGTTGTGCTGATGACCAATTTTCGGGTGTTGAGTACATTACTGGTACAATAAGGAACTTCCCATTCTCTGTAATGGTTGGTTTTACATCATTTTCTAAGAATGATTTAAATGCTAAGTCGATATCATAGATACCAACCATTGGAGCATTAACATCATCACCTTTACGGGATATTTGTTTCGCTTTGTTTAGCATAATGTCATCTGAAAATGAACTTTCCGTTCGTTTCAAATCCACCTTATCATCTCTATTGATTCTATACTTATGTGCCATATTATATCCCTATAGGTAAATCATTATTACTATTATCATTACCCACTCTATAATCATCTCTTAGATTTAGTTGTGATTTTTTAACAACATGAGCTTCTAACTTAATTGATAGGTTATACCCTTGCGTATCACCACCATCCCAATTATCAGGATTCTTTCCTGCTATAAATTGATTTGAAAGGACGATATCCACCATATGCTGCTCATCATTCCACTCAATTACATCACCTACTTGTGGGAATAGGTTTTTATCTACCAATGTGTCTCTTAAAAAGTAGAATTTCACCTGTCTGTTGTAATCAGAACCGAAATCATCAAATACTTGCGATGCATCATCACGTTCTATGATTCCAGACACTTTTACAGGGTTAAAATATGATTTATTCTTACCTTCACCATATAGGTTGTTCTTAGTATCATCTAAGATGACCTTATAGTAATATACTTCTGTATCGATGATATCATTTATTAGTTCCTTATTAACAGTTCTAAATAAACTAGCATCTCTATTTCCACCAAATAATGCCATATTGTTAACCTATATATATTGCCCTAGGAATTCTACTAAGAGTTGATTCCATAAATTCCGATTCGTCCTTCTGTGCTTCTAATAACGATTTACGAGAAGTTGCTTCTAAGTTTTCTCTTAATTCCGATATTAGTATTTCTTTCTCAGTCGATGCTTCATTTCTTAAATCAGCTCCATCTAAAGTAATCTCTGAATTTGGAATTGGTACTGATGAGAATTTAGCTCTAACCGCCCCTAACATCTCTTTTGATAATGCTAATGCGTATTTCTGAATCCACCTCTTCCCAACATGGTTTACTAATCTGTATGTGATTCTATCATATGGTACATTTGAATAATCAGAAACGGATGATGTTGATATTACAGCGTTACTTCTATCAGAATCCAATATATAATGAAAATGTACTGTATATGCTGATGTTGGTCTTGGAAATATTCTAATTCTATTATTTTGTATATCAAATCCATATTGTGATTTACGCATCATTGCGTTGAATTCAATTGCCTGTGTTCTAAGTAAATCCTCAAATACAGGCTGCATCATAAATTCCATACCAGCAGCACTACTCCCCCAACCAAACGAATCTAATGTATTTCCAACATTACCGGCTTGCGATGGGTTAAATGAATTTACCATTGATGGTGGTGAATTGTGCAACATCTTCTTAATTTCAAACGAATCTTTTCCAGCGTTTCCACTTTCTAATGAAGTTACATTTGAATCGGTTAAATCATATACTTGTTGATTGGCTACTAATTCAAATGAGCCGGTATAGTATGTTAACCTACCACCACTACCTACTTCAGAGCCATAATCCTTTGCAAGGGAAACCAACCCACCCATATTTCCATCAAGTTGTGTTTGTGATAGATTTGAGCTAGTCGAAGCACCCTTTAAGTTTAAAAGATTCTCTCTGATGTTAAATTGATTTACTTGTGTTGAATATTCAGTAACTGCTTCCTCAAAACATGCATAGAAATTAATATCTTGTAATTCGATATCAACTATTGGATACCCTACCCTCTTGGCACACCAAGATGCCACCTTATCTACATCGTTTATAAAATCAACATCGGTATCATAATGTCCAAATGGTGTTTCTCCAGCTGTAAATGATGATGACCCGGGCCATATCGGTATTTGTACTGCCATTTCTTTCTCCTTATCGTTATCTATAAATATAGAGTTTATATATTATCGGTTTTTATTCTTTTAAATTGATAGTGTAGTTACAACTTTAACGGCATTACTGTCATTAATATACCTTTTTCAAATGAGAGTACGAGCATATTTCGACCGGAAGTGACCGTAACATCTCCATCGTAACCTTTAGGACCACTTCCAGCAGGACCCGTTGCTCCCCTAGGACCAGTTGCACCGGTTGAACCCGTTGCTCCCCTTGCACCGGCTGACCCATTTGAACCAGCATTTCCTTTTGCTCCAACAGAACCAGTCGAACCTTTTGGTCCGGCTACTGTACTTGCATTACCCTGTGCTCCTCTAGGGCCCGTTCCTCCTCTAGGACCAGTTGCACCGGCTGACCCAGTCGAACCTTTTGGTCCGGCTACTGTACTTGCAGAGCCGGTTGCTCCCCTTGCTCCAGTCGAACCTGTATCTCCAGTCGAACCCTTTGGACCAACCCCACCAACAGACCCAGTCGAACCTTTTGGTCCGGCTACTGAACTTGCTAATCCTGTCAATCCCCTTGCTCCAGTCGAACCGGTTGACCCGGTTGAACCTTTTGGACCAACTCCACCAACAGACCCAGTCGAACCTTTTGGTCCGGCTACTGTACTTGCAGAGCCGGTTGCTCCTCTTGCTCCAGTCGAACCGGTTGACCCGGTTGAACCTTTTGGACCAACTCCACCAACAGACCCAGTCGAACCTTTTGGTCCGGCTACTGTACTTGCAGAGCCGGTTGCTCCTCTTGCTCCAGTCGAACCATTTGTTCCGGCGTTTCCCTTTGCCCCAACAGAACCAGTCGAACCTTTTGGGCCAACTCCACCAACAGACCCAGTCGAACCGGTTGAACCTTTAGGTCCAATTAATTGATTCTTAACTGCGGTTGGCAATGTACCTACATTAGATAAAGTTGTTGTAGCAAAGTATGATGCATCTCGCCCATCTACCTTCGTTGCATTAACATTAGATATACCTGAACCGTTTCCTGTAATTACACCATTAGTCCATATACCAGTCCCAATTGCAGTTTGTGTCTTACCATTTTCCATAAATAAAGCCTGATGGCTTAATCCTGATTTAGATTCCCCACCTACATTTGTATGTGTCCATGCTATACCATATAAATTTGAAGGAGTTTGCCCATCCGCTGGTAATCTGTATGATGTACCCATTGAGAATACACCTTGATATCTAGACGCACTATACTTACCAACAATACCATGCCCATAGTTACTACCAAATATCATATCACCGTTTTTACTATCCTCAGTATCACTTCTTAAAAATTGACTACTATCAATACCATCTAATTTATTAGAATCAGATGCTTTACCTGTTAATGGTAAATATGAATGTGTATGTGCGTTCTTAGTTGAACCCTGATTTAAGATATATGGTGCTAAATTTGCTGGCGTATAATACCTAAGATATGTATCTTGTGAACAGTATATTCTCACCGGCGTTCCCGATGCTGTTCCTGATGTAGTATTAATCCAACCGAAATCAGCGTAACCACTACTATTTGTTCTTACTATTCTATTAGCAACATTATTTCTACCTGTATGTAAATCTAACCCATCAAGTGTTCCGGCATTGTATGAAGTTGAACCAGTCGAACCTTTTGGTCCGGCTACTGTACTTGCAGAGCCGGTTGCCCCTCTTGCCCCAGTAGCACCAACAGACCCAGTCGAGCCTTTTGGCCCAGTAGCCCCAGTCGAACCTTTTGGCCCGGCTACTGTACTTGCAGAACCCGAAACTCCCCTTGCACCTGCAACTGTACTTGCGGCTCCAGTAGCACCTCTTCCACCAGCAGGTCCAGTATCTCCTTTATCACCTTTATCACCTTTAGGTCCTTGAGGACCAGTCGAACCCGAAGACCCAGTCGAACCCTTTGGTCCGGCTACTGTACTTGCTAATCCTGTCAATCCCCTTGCTCCAGTCGAACCTTTATCTCCAGTCGAACCCTTTGGACCAACTCCACCAACAGACCCAGTCGAACCCTTTGGTCCGGCTACTGTACTTGCTAATCCTGTCAATCCCCTTGCTCCAGTCGAACCTTTATCTCCAGTCGAACCCTTTGGACCAACTCCACCAACAGACCCAGTCGAACCTTTTGGTCCGGCTACTGAACTTGCTAATCCTGTCAATCCCCTTGCTCCAGTCGAACCTGTATCTCCAGTCGAACCCTTTGGACCAACTCCACCAACAGACCCAGTCGAACCTTTTGGTCCGGCTACTGAACTTGCATTACCCTGTGCTCCTCTAGGACCAGTTCCTCCCCTTGCTCCAGTCGAACCTGTATCTCCAGTCGAACCCTTTGGTCCGGCTACTGTACTAATTGCGCCTGTGATACCCCTATCACCAGCAGGTCCGGTTGGACCGGTAGCCCCAATCGTTC
>Ga0308006_10000011_pt1 | contig 99988 bp, 100 predicted proteins | sample Neamet69_FD_203150 | JGI IMG/M metagenome (GOLD analysis project Ga0308006, IMG submission 203150) | Marine microbial communities from water near the shore, Antarctic Ocean - #69 | ecosystem: Environmental > Aquatic > Marine > Unclassified | place: Southern Ocean | collected 2014-06-07 | reverse complement strand
TGCAGGACGCCAAGACACTCCTCCATCAAAAGAAACGTCAACACCTTTAATGGTGCCACGACCTGTCCAAGCCAAACCTTCAACTTCTATAAAGCCTTTTTGAAGTATTGGGTTTTCTGGGCAAGGTGAGGTGATTACTGAGTTACACTCTTGCACAAAGGTAAATCGACGCGCGCGTCCATCTGCCATTAAATCGGTATATTTAGAGGTCTCTTCACGGTGATGCCAAGGCTTGTCACCTACTTCGATACGACGTAACCATTTGATAGACGTATTACCTTCCCAGCCAGGGTTAAGCAAACGTAAAGGATAGCCCTGCTCTGGACGTAACATTTCACCATTTTGAGCATAAACAACAAGTGTATCATCAAGCACTTTTTCTATTGGTATAGAGCGACTCATATGCGCGCCGTCTGCACCTTCAGCTAAGATCCACTTACCTTCAGTTTGTACACCTGCAGCGTCCAGCAACACCTTTAAAGGCACTCCTGTCCATTCACAACAACTTAACATGCCATGGGTAAATTGTAGCGCTTCCATTTGTGGGCCGCGCCATTCCATGCCACCATTAGCCGGGCATTCAATAAACTTAATCTGCGATACCGAAGGGAATCGCATCAAATCTTCCATAGTGAAGATTAATGGGTTATCTACTAAACCATGAATCATCAAACGATGTTCATCGGGATTAATATCAGGTACACCCGCATGATAACGTTCAAAAACCAAACCGTTAGGCGTGATAATACCTTTGAGATCTTGAATTGGGCTCATACTTATAGAGGAAATGGATTCTGCTGTAAGCCAAGGTACTGTGCGGCGCACAACCTGGGCTTCATGGCGCGAAGGAAATCCATACGGATTTTCTACAACGCCTGTACCCAATTGACGACCCCATTGTGGCTCGTTTGGTGGCAAGTTACTCGTTAGTGAAGCCGCTGATGCGATGGTAGTACCACCTACAGCAGCTGCGCCCGCAACATAACTCATGCCACGACGCAAAAACTCACGTCGATCGCTAACACTTAAGTGCTCACTGGCCCCCTGCATGGTTTGCATCAATTGTTGGGTACTAGGCGTAGTCATAGATAAATAGCGTCATTAGAGTTTAGCAATAGCTAAGGATACTTAACTAAAGGCAGATGTATCAAGAGACTTAGGTCTCATATTCTAAAACAAACTAAAAAGCATATGCTTATATAATAAATTCATATAACCACGATAAAATGAGCACACATACATATGCTATATTGCTGTACAGTTTTTCGTAATGGTGATTGTGTCATGTTTGGATGTAGAAATTTATTAGGGTTATTTCTCTTGTTCGCTGCCCCCGTAGGTTTTGGGGCAGAAGATTACGCATCACAAAAAGTGGTTTATCACATTAACTACAGCGATATAAGCCGTATTAGCGCAACTTTTGGCAATGTAAATAATCACATCGAAGCTGTTGGAGAAGACAATATTGACTTAAAGGTTATGATTCATGGCGCAGCGTTAGAATATCTTATTGCTGCCAAAACTGATTCAGCCAAACAAATCGCCTTAGATAGCCTTCGCCTTCAAGACGTCCAGTTTTTAATCTGTAATAACACTTTGCAAGCTTACCACCTTGGCTTAGAAGATCTGTATGACGTTGCAAAAGAAGATATGGTACAAGCTGGCTTGCCAGCCATAGTGGCGCTTCAGCAAGCAGGTTATATGTACCTTAGGCCCTAGAGGCTTACCACGAATGTATATGTAATTTTTACACTCAAAAATCCTATAATTTGTTATAATTGATAGATCACATTATCTAAATTAACACATTATGGATTACGAACAGCTCATCTTAAACATTGGCATTCAGCCGTTACAACTTTATTTAGGATTAGTCATGGGCTTGGCCTTTGGCATAGGTGCTAGCATGAGCAACTTTTGCCTACGCGGCTTTGTGCTAGATTTATCGACATTCAAATTCACCAGCACTAGCTGCACTTGGCTACTAGGCTTAGCTATTGCCATCACTTTCACCCAGCTACTGCTGCAAGGCGATGCCAGTGATATCAGCGAAGCACCCGTCATTGCAGTTCAAGCTAGCCTTAGCGGCTCTATCGTAGGTGGTTTAATGTTTGGCTTTGGCATGATACTCAGCCGTGGCTGCGTCTCACGTCAAATCATCTTGATCACCACGGGCAACTTACGCTCTCTTGTTACCTTTGGCACTTTTGCGGTTTTCGCTCAGCTCACCTATGGTGGACAGCTGGTATCTTTTAGACATAGCGTGCAAGAGCTCTGGCGCCTTAATCCATCGTACAATCAAGTACACGATTTCGTGCCATTTTCGCCCACACTGTTTTTATTTATTAGCGCTAGCATTGCCTTAGTTTGCTTAGTTATGCTGATTAAACGTCAAGCTTGGTCACATTTAATGGGTGGCACTATAGTAGGCCTTGCTATTGCACTTGGTTGGTATGTAACAAGCTTTGTGGCTTATCACACTTTTAATGACATATTACCCCAAAGTATCACTTTTAGTGCACCCACGGCGCAAAGCCTCATTGCCCTTATGTCTGTTGACGCGCCCTTTATTAGACTTGCAGCAGGCCTTGTGGGAGGGTGCTTTTTGGGCGCACTTATTGTGAGCCTTATACGCCAAGACTTTAATCTTCAAAGCTTTACCCAAAAACTGCCTATTAGACGTTATTTATTAGCGGGTATGCTGATGGGGGTAGGTTCGGTGCTTGCTAGTGGTTGTTCGGTCGGGGCTGGTTTGTCTGGCACAGCAGTAATGGCTACTGGCTCTATAGTAACGCTTATTTTCATCATTATTGGCGGGCTGATAAGCACGCGCTATAGTACATAACACATTGATTAATTTCACATACTGAGCTTCCATCTATGATGTCATCTAGCATGCAAACACGCTTATACACCTTACGATCTAACAAAGTTTTTGAATTATTCGTGGTGAGCATCATCTTACTTTCTGCACTAGTGATCGGTGCTAAAACCTATAACATGCCAGCGCAGCTCATCAACTTTATTGGCTATCTAGACCTTGGCATCACGGTGTTTTTCTTAATAGAAATAAGTATTCGCTTTGCTGGCGACCCTGTTAAAAGTCGATTTTTCTTAAATGGCTGGAACCTTTTCGACACCATTATTGTGGTGGTGAGCCTTATTCCTATTGAAGATAGCGAACTGGCCTTAGTGGGAAGGCTAATACGTATTTTCCGTGTGTTACGCATGGTATCTGTAGTGCCTGAGCTGCGTATATTACTTAACTCATTAATCAAAGCCCTGCCCCAGCTAGGCTATGTGCTTATGTTGATGTTTATAATTTTCTACATCTACGCCGCGGTAGGCACTACCTTTTTTAGCACTATTAATTCGGTGTTATGGGGAGATATAGCGATCTCTATGCTCACCCTATTTAGGGTGATGACCTTTGAAGATTGGACAGACGTAATGTATGAAGTAATGGCTGTGTATGGCTATGCTTGGGTGTTTTTCTTAAGCTTTATTTTTCTCACCACTTTTGCATTTTTAAATATGGTTATTGGCATTGTGGTAAACGTTATGGAAAATGAAAATGCAGCCGAGCGATTAGCCGAGGGTGAGCCTTCTATGACTGACCTGCGCGCTGAACTAGCTGAAATAAAAGCGCTTTTAAAACATCGTGACGGTTGAAGCTAAGGCTAATATATAATGATTAAAACCTACCCACACCCAAGTGAAATAAACACTGCGTGGGCTTTTGAACATTACCAAACCATAAGGCACACACTGCCCAAGGCAAGTTTCCCACAGACAAGCCAATGGGTTGAAGGCCTAATTGACTTGATGGATGACTTTGACGTGTTCTTGCTGGATGCCTTTGGTGTGCTTAATGTTGGCCAAACAAGCATAAAAACAGCCCCTGCAGCTGTATCTGCGCTGCAATTAGCTGGCAAGAAAGTGATGGTATTAACCAACGGCGCTAGCCTGCCTGCAAATGAATCTAAGAAAAAATTTAAGTGTATGGGTTTTGATTTTGACGCAGATCATATTATAGCTAGCCGAAACGCACTGTGTAACGCACTGGCTCATAGCTTTGGTGCACAAAATACCAACGCTTTATGGGGCGTTATGGCCAGACCCGATTCACAGTTACACGAATTACCTGTAGCTAGTGTTGCTTTAGGTGATGATGGCGCGCTATTTGATAAAGTTAGTGGTTTTATCCTATTGGGAGCATCTTATTGGGCTCAACACAGGCAACAACTGCTCATGCGCAGCCTGATAAAAAAACCTCGCCCAGTGTGGGTAGGAAATCCAGATTTGGTCGCACCCAATGAGCATCATTTAAGTTTAGAGCCTGGTTACTTTGCTCATCAGCTAAGCCAAATAAACGAGGTTAGCCTGCATTTTTTTGGCAAACCCTTTGCTAATATTTTTCAACTTGCATGCCAAGGTTTAGAGGCCACACCAAGACACCGCATATTAATGGTGGGCGACACTTTGCACACAGACATACTCGGTGGCGCTGCATATGGGATAAAAACAGCCCTGGTTACAGGCCATGGCTTATTCGCAAAACAAGACATTAAACCCTACATTACCCAGTCTGGCATTGTGCCAGACTATATGATGGTTTCACCCTAAGGCTTAAAAAATTAGCGGCTATTTAAAAGCCTTCCTTAAGCTTTTCACAGACTTGGGCTTATCACTTATAATTAGCCCAGTTTTAGTTTGAACTTTGCACCAAAAAACCCTAACTCGTTTAAAAAATGACTGACTAGGTTTATCTATTTCCTAGGCTGCTACGTGGGCGTATATTGACGACAATTATTTTCGATATATATTTGGCTTGGTTGTACTATTATGAATCCAGAACTTTCCGTCTCTCGTCGTACACGTTCTACTCCTTTTACTAGCAGAGTTGAGGCTGCTGGAGTGAAGGGCTACACAGTTTATAATCACACTTTACTTGCAACTAAGTTTCGCAGTGTAGAAGAAGATTACTGGCATTTGTGTGAACATGTTCAAGTGTGGGACGTATCGGCTGAAAAGCAAGTGGCTATTAGTGGGCCAGATGCCTACCGATTGATTCAGCTTATGACTCCTAGGGATTTATCAAAAGCCCGCATTGGACGTTGCTTTTATGTGCCTTTGTGCAATCCACAAGGGGGCATTGTTAATGACCCTATCGCTATCAAACTCACAGAAAATGATTGGTGGCTATCGATTGCTGATACAGACGTTATGTTGTGGGCACAAGGCTTAGCCATTGGATTTAATTTAGACGTAAGCGTGAGTGAGCCTGATGTTTGGCCTGTAGCAGTGCAAGGCCCAAAAGCCGAAGATTTAATGGCTAGAGTATTTGGGGAGAGTGTGCGTGACATTAAGTTTTTTAACATCCAACCTATGTATTACAAGGGTGTAGCGATGCAAGTGGCCCGTTCTGGGTGGAGCAAGCAAGGCGGCTTTGAAATCTATGTTAATGATAGAAGCCTCGCCCTGCCATTATGGGATGAACTGTTTGCTAAAGGTGAAGACCTCAATGTAGGCCCAGGGTGTCCAAACTCAATTGAGCGGGTTGAAAGTGGCCTGTTATCTTTGGGTAATGACATGGGTTATGACACTACGCCTTTTGAGTGTGGTTTAAACCAATACGTCAATTTAGATGCCAATGTGGATAGTCTATCTTTACCTGCTTTGCGAAAGCATGTGCCACAACAGCAACTTATGGGCGTAGTGATCGACCAAGCATGTGCATTGACCACGTTAAATGTGACTGCAGATGGCCAAGACGTGGGGGAAATTACTAGCCATGCTTTTTCGCCTAAATATGGCGTACATTTAGCATTTGTATTATGCTCTTTACCAGCTTTGGGCGCTCACCTTTCAATAGACGTGCACACGCAAATTGGTATGTTAAAAGGTCAACTCACACCGTTACCTTTCAATTTTGACGCCCTAAACTTAATACCTAAAGCACGCACTTAAAAACAGGTGTCTTTTGTGCACAACAAGGCAACATTATGAGCAAATCTTCATTTTTAGGCGCCGATACTATTGCGCTTCACAGTGGCTATCAACCCGAATCAGATCATGGCTCAAGAGCTGTGCCTATTTACCAAACTACCTCTTATGTATTTGACAGTGTAGATGAAGCTTCTGCTCTATTTAACGTAGAGCAAGGCGGGCACATATATAGCCGCATAACCAATCCTACTGTGGCCGTGTTAGAGCAACGCTTGGCGGCATTAGAAGGCGGTGCAGCGGCTATTTGTACAGCATCTGGAATGAGCGCTTTGTTTGTGAGCTTTTTTAGCCTATGTTCAGCTGGTGATCATATTGTCAGTGCCAATCAAATATACGGCTCTACGGCCACGTTGCTTAAACACACCCTTAAACGGTTTAATATCGATTCTACTTTTGTAGATATAAACGATCAACAAGCAGTGGCTAACGCCATACAAGACAACACCAAACTTGTTTTTTGTGAATCTATTGGCAACCCAGGCTTAGATGTATCTAACTTGCCTGCCATTGCCGAAACGGCCCATGCGAAGGGAGTCCCTTTAGTAGTAGATGCTACTTTTGCAACACCTTACCTTAACAATCCTATTGAGCATGGCGCTGATGTTGTCGTGCACTCTGTAACCAAATGGATTGGCGGCCACGGCGCAGCTGTTGGTGGTGTGGTTATTGATGGTGGCAATTTTGATTGGCTTAAAAGTGGTCGTTTCCCCACACTAACTCAACCTTATGAACCATTTCACGGGATGAATTTTTGGGAAGAGTTTGGCCCTGCAGCTTTGGCTATGCGTATTCGTTGTGAATCTATGCGTGACATAGGTGCGGCAATGGCACCTCATAACGCGTTTTTATTATTGCAGGGCTTAGAAACCTTAAACCTACGTATGCAGCAGCATGTATCTAATGCTCAAGCTATGGTGACATGGCTGCAAGAACAAGACGCTGTTGCATGGGTAAACCACCCTGATATTGATGCAGATGCTCACACTAAAGCTTTATTTCCCAAAGGCGCAGGCTCAATGCTTACTTTTGGTGTAAAAGGTGGACGCAGCGCCGGGGCAGCCTTTATTGATGCCTTACAGCTTTCTTCAAATTTAGCCAACGTGGGTGACTCTCGCACTTTGGTGCTACATCCAGGCAGCACTACCCACTCGCGCCTAACAGAAGCAGACTTGTTATCAGCAGGCATAAGCGCAGACCTTATTCGTGTCTCTGTTGGTATAGAGACGCTTAAAGACATACAAGCTGATTTTAATTTAGGCTTGCGCGCAGCTGCTAAAGTTGTTGCTCGCCAAGAAGAGGCTCAGGTCTAACATGTATATTCAAGTTGATAATGCCAACACCTTTATCGCTACCGGCGGCAAACCTTTTGATGCAAATTTAACCACTGTAGTGCTGCTGCATGGTTCTGGTACAGATCATCGCACTTGGGCATTACAGGCACGTTGGTTTGCATTCCATGGTTTTAGTGTATTCGCGCCAGATTTTCCAGAGCATAGCTTGTCACAGGGGCAAGCCCTCACAAGCATCGAATCTATGGGTGCTTGGCTCATACGTGCTTTGGATACCGCAGAAGTAGACAAAGTGCATTTAGTAGGCCATTCTCAAGGGTTTTTGGTAGCCTTAGAGGCGGCAGCCCTACTAGGTGATAGAGTGAAGTCTGTGACGGCACTTGCCACAGCAAGCGCGATACCTGTTAATCCGGCGTTAGTGGATATGGCTCAAAAGAATCCAGCAAATGCTGCAGCTATGATGCTGCAATGGGGCTTTGGCAGCAAACACCAGCATGGCGCAAGTGCCGTACCAGGGATGCAGCCTATTGGCATAGGCTCACGCATTATGGCCAGTAATCCTTTAGCAATAGACCTTGCCGCATGCAACGCATATATTGAAGGTGCAAATAAAGCTCAGCAAGTAGCAGATGCAGACTGCCCTAGCTGCGTCATTCTTGCTGAACAAGATCGCATGACGCCAAAAAAAGAAGGCTTGAAACTAGCCCATGCTTTAAATGCTCAAACACACGTGGTTAATGGTATGGGGCATATGCTACCTATGGAAGCACCCAAAGAAAGCCTTCACATTATGAAAACATTTATTCAGTCCATAGAGAAATAACCATGGCTAAGCTAATAGACAACTCATCCTCTACTTACAAAAACATTAAAAAAGTAGCTGTTATAGGTGCTGGCACAATGGGTGCAGGTATTGCAGGTCAAGTTGCTAATGCTGGCGTGGAGGTATGGTTGTTAGACTTACCAAGCTCAGGCGATGCTGTTAATGCCTTGGCTGAACGTGGTTTTAAGCGTTTAAAAAATATCGACTCTCCAGGTTTGATGAGCAACGAAGCTGGTCAATTAATTCATTGTGGTAATACTCAAGACGACTTTGATCAACTGGCTGATTGTGACTGGATAGCAGAAGCTGTTGTGGAGAGGCTGGATGTAAAGCACGCGTTATATAAGCGTATTGATGCCATCACTGGCCCAAACACCATTGTGACTTCAAACACCTCCACTATTCCTATTAGCTTGCTTACACAAGGCATGCCACAAGCATTTTGTGAACGTTTTGCTATTACCCATTTCTTTAACCCTGTGCGTTTTATGCGGTTATTAGAGCTGGTGCGTGGCGAACATACGCAAGATGAAGTCATTAATACGTTGAGTCAATTTTGTGAAAGCAACCTAGGTAAAGGCGTTGTGGTGTGTGAAGATACGCCTGGATTCTTAGGGAATCGTGTTGGTGTTTTTGCGATCCAATGCGCCTTACACACTGCGTTTAATATGGGTTTATCACCCAATGAAGCTGACGCTTTATTTGGTAGACCTATGGGCATTCCAAAGACTGGGGTCTTTGGTTTATATGACCTTATAGGCATAGATCTGATGGCTGACGTAGCCAAAAGTTTAGAGAGCATATTGCCTGCAAATGATGCCTTTCACCAATATGCACAACCTGTGCCTTTGATGACCCAAATGATTGCCAATGGGCAAACAGGTAATAAAGGTGGACAAGGGTTTTACCGTGAGTTGGATGCAGGCAAAGAGGTTTTGGACTTGGTAAGCGGCACCTATCAACCCACCACCCGCATACAGCTGCCACTAGCTCAAAAGGCTGAGGCGCACGGTGTAGCTGAATTGTTAGATGATGACAGTGTCTATGGCCGCTTTGCATGGCAAGTATTGTCTAGCACCCTAAACTACGCAGCCGCGCTTATACCAGAAATTGGCAGCAATATTTTACCCATCGATGATGCTATGAAGTTGGGTTATAACTGGATTTATGGCCCATTTGAATTAATCGATCAAATTGGTGCCAAACGTGTCGTTGAACGAATGCAAAAAGAAGGCCGTGATGTGGCGCCTATGCTGGCGCTATCTGCTCAAAAGGAAGGATTTTACAAGGTCATTAATAGACAGCTATGTAGCTTAGACGACAGTGCTGAGTATGTGGCCATAAAACGGCCCTCTGGTGTTTTACGTTTCTCTGAATTGCGCCAAACATTAACGCCTAAGTATAGTAATGCAAAGGCCAGTTGGTTTGTACACGATAATGCCGCTATTGTAGAGTTTCATTCTAAGGCCAACGCCTTAGATAAAGATTCTATGGATGTTATTCGACATGCATTAGAACAGGCACAGGTTTTAAAACTTCGTGGTGTGGTATTGCACAATGACGCCCAGCATTTTTCTTGTGGTGTTAACTTAACCGCCTTTCGAGGCTTTTTTGAAGCAGAAGATTATGCTGGCATGGACCACTTCTTAAATCACTTCCAGCAAACGATGCACGCAATAAATCGCTGTACGTTGCCAGTAATTGCAGCACCTGCAGGCATGTCTATTGGGGGTGGGTTTGAGGTCGTGTTGGCTGCTGACCACGTTATTGGACACTCTAACTGCGTTATGGGCTTAGTAGAATCAAGTGTAGGGGTTGTGCCTGGTGGTGGCGGGTGTAAAGAGTATTTATACCGTTGGTATGAAGTGTTGGGTGACATCAAAGCAGCTGCATGGAAAGCCTTTATGATTGTAGGTTATGGCTGGACAGCAAAGTCACCTATAGAGGCTACTGAACAAGCTATGCTTTATCCAGAAGATCAATATATGATGAACCGAGATCGTCTATTAAGTGAAGCTCTATCACAACTTGATAATGTTAAAAAAGCGAAACCTCGAAAGCCTTTGCCTATGGCAGGTGAAGAAACCTATCGTGAAATGATGGATTGGTTATTTGAAGCGCACGATCAGCAAAAAATTACCGCCCATGATGTGGTTGTAGGTACAGAGCTTGCACGCATTTTTACTGGTGGCAAAGTTAAAGCTAACACTATGATGAGTGAACAAGATCTGTTTGACGCTGAACGCGAGTCTTTTTTGCGCTTGGCCCAATCAAGTGCAACACAAGCACGCATTGTGACTATGCTGGACCAAGGCTCACCCATAAGAAACTAGCATAATAGTGCAGGGGCAATAAACACTTGGCTTAAAATTGAGTAGGCTTATTCAATAGAAAGCACGTTATCAATACGCTCCTGCACAGATTGCTGCTGGTAATCTTTATCAAAAAATCTCACCAGCTCAACTTTTGGCTTATCCAATGAGCCCACAACATGATACCTAGCGCTTGTAAAGGTGGCTAATTCATCACCAATTAACTTGTTAACTACGTACATCATACCTCCCAGCTGAGGCAGACCTACTATTAAAGCTGCCAGCGGCAGCTTATCTACCACTGGCAAAGTAATAATTAAGTTATTGTCCACTTCACGATTATTAAAATCGATCCAGCCGTCCATGGTTAGATTTAAGGTCGATGATTTGAAGGTTGAGGGTGTGACAGTAGAGGCAATGCCCTCATCAAAGCGGTAATGGGATGTCACACTATCGAAGTTAAAACCTGGCTGAATAATGTCAGAAAAATCTAACTTAACTCTGTTGATTAATCGACCAACATCTAAAAGAGCCAACACTTTTAGTCCATCAACGGCACTGGGCGAAGATGATATGCTGCCATTTTTAAGACGCAGTCCTAGATCTCCAGTGGTGTCTTTTAACGCAAAAGCTAAAGGAGAGCGAGGCCAACTTAGCTGTATTTCCATAGATGAACCTTTAGCGCTTAATCCTGGCTCATAACCCCAAGCCATTAGCACACTAGCCAAATCGTCAGATTCAGCACGACCAGTAAACTGGGTGCGATGGACACCATCAAGCTTATCCCAAATAAGGTTACCTTGAAGCTTAGTATGTCGAATAGTTGCATCTAAATCGTGGACGTATATTTGCTCTTTGTCACGTCGGATTTTAAATTCCCAGTGGCCAAAGGGTTCATCATTTTTAACTAAATTTTGGATAGAAACATCTGCATCTAGTAGTTTTTTGGGGTCAATATTCTCTAATACATCAGTGACCTTTATCGTTTCCTGTGAAGTATCTGGGAAGTTAAAAAGCGCTCGTTCTACATTAATAGCTAGAGGCAGCTGAGTGTCAAAATAATCTATATGGCCCATTAAATTTTTTGAGGCAATATTCAATCGCCATGGATCTGACAATAGTAAGCCATCTGTTTTTTCAAGTGGCGCAAGCGTTACTTGGGCTTGGTTAATGTCTAAACCAAACCACTGAGCCTGCTTTATTGTCACATTAACCAGAGGCAATATTGATTTTGAAGCCGTTATATTTTGCTTGTCTTGCCCCCTTCCCCATGCCTTTATACGATCTTGATAAACTGACCACCAAGAGGCTATATCTAACATATCTAGATGGCCATCAATATTCCACTGATCTTTTTTTGCCCAATCAACAGACTGCTTAAACCCTACATTTAGACCTACTACCGATAGTGCATCTGAGGTTTTTTCAGTGTCCAATTTAATCGCTATTTGCTGTCCGTCTACACTGGCATACCAATCTTGTTGGCCTTGTTGCCAATTGCCAATCAGCTGTAATTGTTGTAATTGATTCAAAGGTTCTGGCAGGGCCATACCAGCACTACTCAAGTCTACCTGAGCACTTAATGATGCACACTGTCCCTGCATTTTCGTGCAGGTGGATAGTCTTGCAACAAAGGGTAATGCACCAGTAATTTCTTGCGCCCAAGGCTGACTTGTTTTTGTCGCCAAGTAATGTGCTGGTAAACGCCCTTCAAATTGTAATACTAAGTGACCTTTTTCCCCTCCAGCATTAGTTCTTACATCACGTAGAATGGGTTTGGGAATGCTGGACAGCCAAGGGGTAGCAAGCTCAACTTTAGGTAAGCGTTTAACACTGATCGATTGTCCATCTATAAGGCCATTACCAAAACCCTCTCCAATACCCGAATAGGATGAATTTAGTTCAACTTCAAATTCAACGTGGCGTATATCTGCCTGCAGGGGTGCCCAAAAAGCATGTAAATTATCACTAGATAGTTTGAAGTCATAGGTGGGTTTTGCTTGGTGACCAAAAGGTATCCCAAAACGGCCCTGCAAAGACACGTTACCTTCTGGTTTTAGATTTTTTAGCCATGGTGGTAAATTGATATTAAGTGGAAGCTGCTGTGCTAAATCTATCATCTGCTGAGCTTCGCCTGATAGTTGCCCTTGTACCTTAATATAACCATCATTTGCCTTTGTCACTGGCGCATTTTGTGAGTTATTTGTTAAATTTTCTGATCTAGACGCTTTGGAAAATTTGGTATATATGGGCACTTCCACTTGCCACCCATCTACTTTTGCAGACATTAAACCGTGGGCCAAAGTACCTGATTCAAGTTTTATCACTGCACTTGTTGAATTTACAGTCAAATCAGCGATTAGTCCCTGCACTTGGGGCCACTTTGGGTGATAGGTGAAGTCAGGAATATCAAGGTGTGCTGCAATAGACATACTTCTTGCCAGCTTATTTTCCGAGTTTAAAACCTTTCCTGGACGGCCATTATAGATAAGAGCCGCTTGTGTAACGGTGCCAATAGGTGCTGCTTTAGAGATCCATTGACCTAGCTTTTTACCCAGCACTTTATCTGGCAGCATTATTGGTATCTCACCTACATTAAGGTTTTTCATCCCCAACGCCAGTTGTATAAAGGGTTCTGTGGATGATCCCTTTCGAGGAAACTCGCCTGCCATTAAAAGAATTATATGCCCTTGTGCTAGGCTGGCAGTGACATTAGATGAGCTGACTCTGTTAGCCAAAGCACCATAGTGCCAATTAAACTCACCCTGTACGGCATTAAACTTCCAAGGCAATCCATTGAGTTTAGGCACTTGTAATGTCAAACCGTCGGTATCGCTGATCGCCACCTTGCCACCATAGCGGTTGAGCCAAATGCGTCCATCTGCATGACTAATTTGGGGCACACCTGCCCACGCCTCTACTTTTGCCTGTTGTAGGTCGCCAGTGAATAAAAACTCACTAGGCTGATTAACGTCTAAGAATAGCGCAACTTCAGACAACCAACCTTTGGGGGCAAGGGATCCAATAGGCATACTCACCTTTGCAGGTAAGCGACTAAGGGTGCTTAGTAATGTGTGTGTGTCTGCCAGATCAAGCACTGGGCTTTGTATCACTAGATGTTGATTTTGTTTTAAGATCTGTAGCTTACTAAAAGGCAAAATAGCCTCATTTATTTTCCCACTTACTGCCTGCGCTGCAAGGCTCCAATGGGATAAATCCCATACATTATTACTATTGTTATCTAGCTTGAGCGTTGCTCTAACATCTGCTGTCAAATCTACTTTTTCCATTTGGGTAATGAATTTAAAATTAGATTTCTTAGTCACTATCTGAAGAGATTTGGCGGCTTGATAATCTAGCCAATACTCACCAAACACACTCAAATTGTCAGCATTAAAAGATGATTCAATAGGCATTATTAAGGGTAACCAAGATGCAACCTCCAAACCATTGGCGTGCAAATATACCTGGGCTGATTCAATACTTGCTTGGGGCAGACCATTAATACCTCCAGTGGTATTAATGTCTAATGTAAGGTGTATTTTGGCATCATCATTTAATGTTTTAGTAGCTGTGCCACTGTAAAGAGATAGGTTTACCTCAGTTGTATGTTCAGTAGCACTATGAGCCTTACTTTGAGCAACACCAATTTGAGCGTTAAGTTTGGGCAGGCTAATGGGCTGGCTTTGATAGGGTGTCAATATTAAGCGGACATCCTCAAGTAACAACTGAGGCACACTGGATGATAATTTCAGCAAAAAATGAGGGCCATGCGTTGCTTGCGCCCCCCAGCGTCCATCTTCTTGTTGGCTGGCTTCAATGGACACGCCTGTTGCTTGAACATTAGATAAAGTAAGCACACTAGTTCTAATGGACTCCAGCAGATCCACACCTAATGTTAAACGCTCAAGGGTTAGACCGGTATTAGCTTGAAGCTGTGTTAAGTTGAGCCTAAGGGATGTACCTACTAGCTTTACTTCAAACGTCTCTATTTTTAGATCTTGCCCAATAGACTGACTCACCTGGGTTTCAACCCACTGATGGTATATTGAGTGTTCACTAATGCCAAAGCGAAGCCAAGAGATACACAGCGCTAATGTAACCAATAATAGGCAAGCAAAGGCTAGAAACCATTGGTTAACTTTAGTCATCATTAACGCAACACCACATCATATTGTTCATTTTGGTACATAGGTTCTAGGCGCAATGAGATTGCCTTACCTATAAATGCCTCTAATTCCGCTAAGCGGTGAGCTTCTTCATCTAACAGCTGATCAATCACTGATTGTGATGCAAGAATTAAATAAGTTTGAGTATCGTAGGCTCTGTGAGCTCGTAAAATTTCTCTAAATATTTCATAACAGATGGTTTCTGGTGTTTTATTAATACCGGTGCCATCACATGCTGAACAGGGTTCACATAAAAGCTGCTCTAAGCTTTCACGTGTGCGTTTTCGTGTCATTTGAATCAAACCCAAATCTGATACGCCCAACACTTTAGTTTTAACGTGGTCTTTGGCTAACGCACGATCTAAGGTTCTAGCCACTTGACGCTGGTGCTCAAGATCATGCATATCGATAAGGTCTAAAATGATAATGCCACCAAGGTTACGTAACCTAAGCTGTCGACCAATAGCTGTTGCAGCTTCAAGATTGGTTTTGAAAATAGTCTCTTCTAGATTCCGATGACCCACATAAGCACCGGTATTCACATCCACAGTAGTCATGGCTTCGGTTTGATCGATGATAATATAACCACCTGATTTTAATGGCACTTTTCGCCCAAGGGCTCTTTGAATTTCATCTTCTACATTGTAGAGGTCAAATATAGGCCTCTCACCAGGATAGTGCTCTAATTTACTGGCCATATCAGGCACTAACTGGTTCACAAACTCTGTCGCCTTTTGATAAGTCTCTTTAGAGTCTATACGGATTTTCTCAATTTGTGGGTGGGCAATATCTCTTAACGCACGCAGCGCTAGAGGCAGATCTTCATAAATCGTTTGGGGAGCCTTAGCTGTCGAGATTTTCTGCTTAATCGTGTGCCACAAACGACGCAGAAAATCGACGTCATGGTGCAGACTTTGTTCGCTCACGCCTTCTGCAACTGTGCGCACAATCACGCCTTCTTTTGCTAGCTCAGGGGTCTCATTCAAAACCTTGGAAGGTTTTGCTAAATAGTGCTCTAAGCTGTTCTTTAAGCGTTGTTTTTCAGTTTCATCTTCTATACGTTGAGACACACCTACATGGCCGCTTCCTGGCATATACACTAAGTAACGCGATGGGATGGATATTTGTGTGGAAAGGCGAGCACCTTTGGTACCAATTGGATCTTTAAGCACTTGCACCAGTATACTTTGGCCTTCTCTTACTAGTAATGCAATGTCATCCGAATCTGGTTGCCCATTTTTGGGCTCAATATCTGCAGCATGAATAAAACCAGAGCGCTCTAAACCAATTTCTACAAAGGCAGCCTGCATGCCTGGCAAAACACGCACAACTTTTCCCAAATAGATATTGCCTACAATACCCCGGTGGTCATTACGCTCTATATGAACCTCTTGTAACATACCATTTTCAATCACAGCCACACGAGTTTCCATTGGGCTAAAATTGATAAGAATTTCTTCATTCATTATGAGGACCTATCCTTTTCCTTAAGCGACTTTAAACGCTCTTCGAATGCCACGCAGCACGACAAACAACCACAACCAAAGCACACCGCTTATTGGCGCAGGTAATAAAAACCAAAGGCCGCTACTGGCATTGCTACCAATCCCTTGCAACCAATAACTAATGCATTGATAAATAACCACTAAGACACATATCACAAACGCCTGTTGCCACAAACGATACATACGCAGGCGACGATACATTAATATAACAATAAAGGTCGCTACCACCATGGCTAGCGCGTTAATGCCTAAATGAGTCCCTTGTAATAGGTCCAGCAATAAACCCAATACAAAAGCCCAACCTATGCCAAATCTTTGCGGTAAAGCAATCACCCAATAAAGAAATACCATTAACACCCATTCAGGCCAACCCCACTGCACCCACTCAAGCATTGGCAGTGCACTCAACATAAAAGCCATGAGCAAAGTAACAAAAGGCACCCATAGGTTATGGGCTCTTTGCATAACCATTACTTAACCTCCTGCTGAGCTAGACTTTGTTGCTGCGGCGTTTCAATTAGCAACAAATGCCGCGAACGACCTAAGGCGGCTGTAGGCTTAGCTAACACCTTGGCAAAGTCTTGTCCTGCAAAGTGTTGCACTTCAATCACTTCAGCTACTGGGTAGCCTTTGGGGAAGCGCAAACCTAAGCCAGAGCTTACTAATGTGTCACCTACTTCAATATCAGCAGTGTCTGAGAGATCTTGTAATTCTAAATAGTCATAATGTCCTAGGCCATAAGCCACGCTTCGCAGTCCATTACGGTTTACCTCAACTGGAATAGCATGATCTGCATCAGTAATTAATAGCACTCTGCTAGTATATGCTGACGTAAAGATCACTTGGCCCATAACTCCTGTTGCATCAAGTACAGGCTGGCCTGTAAAAGCCCCACTATTAAAACCATTATTAATAATTACTTGATGAACAAATGGGTCTGAGTTAATGCCTATGAGCTCACTAACGATCACTTTTTCATCCAACTGTTCACTACTGTTAAGTATGTCACGCAGGCGAAAGTTTTCCACTGTCAGTGCTGCTAGTTTTTGAACTCGCCTTTCGGCTAAAAGAGTTTGGGCGCGTAATTGTTTATTTTCGGCAATTAGCTCATCACGAACTTGTAGCCTTTCATCTAACCAAGTCCAAGACCGCTGAGGCACATCAACTAACCATTGCACAGGTGTCACAGCCACAGAAAGCCACCCACGAAAACGCTGCATTTGATCAAATTGGTAGTCAGATATAATTAAGCCAGTACAGATAAAACCGTAAATAAAGAATTTTTTAACGGTAGATCGGCCTTTAAACAAAGGATCAATAACGAGTCTCCTAGCGATCCTGTCGCCTTAAACAACAACGGCGAGATTGCTTAAGCTACCCCGCCGTTGTGTTATTGGTAGCTAGATCATTTAGTCTCTAGCCAGTAAATCAAAGGTGCTGTCATCAAGCATTTGCAAAACTCTACCGCCACCCCTTGCAACACAGGTCAAAGGATCTTCAGCTACTATAACTGGCAAGCCAGTTTCTTCACTGATTAAACGGTCTAAATCTCTTAGCAATGCGCCACCACCGGTAAGCACAATACCACTTTCTGCAATATCAGAAGCAAGCTCTGGTGGTGAGTGCTCTAAAGCGCTTTTCACAGACTGAACAATAGTTGAAAGCGGCTCTTGCAGTGCTTCCATAATTTCGTTGCAGTTTAGCGTGAAGCTACGCGGAATACCTTCTGCTAGATTTCGGCCTCTTACGTCTATTTCTAAAACATCAGACCTAGGGTAAGCAGTACCAATTTCTTGTTTGATACGTTCAGCTGTTGCTTCACCGATTAACGAACCATAGTTACGACGCACATAAGCGATGATAGATTCATCAAACCGGTCGCCACCTACACGCACTGATTCTGAATAAACCACCCCATTAAGGGATATGATAGCTATTTCAGTGGTACCACCACCAATATCGACCACCATAGAACCACTGGCCTGCTCTACTGGCAGTCCCGCCCCGATGGCTGCTGCCATAGGCTCTTCAATTAAGTAAACTTCACGTGCCCCAGCCCCCATCGCAGACTCTTTGATAGCCCTTCGCTCAACTTGCGTAGACTTACAAGGTACGCAAACTAGCACTCTTGGGCTAGGAGTCATCCAACTGTTTTCGTGCACTTTATGAATAAAGTGCTGCAACATTTTTTCTGTCACATGAAAATCTGCAATCACACCATCTTTTAAAGGGCGAATGGCAGTAATGTTGCCAGGTGTTCTACCTAGCATACGTTTAGCGTCAGCACCCACTGCAGCAACGCTTTTTTGATTTCCATGAGTACGAATTGCCACAACAGAGGGTTCGTTTAAGACAATGTCTTTATCGCGCACGTAAATGAGGGTGTTGGCCGTACCTAAATCAATGGACAGGTCGCTAGAAAATAGACCGCGTATTTTTTTAAACATGCTAATTTATTGGCTCTAATCGGAGAATAATGGCGATCTTCATAAATCGCTGCTACTAAGGGTTAAATATTAACAATCAAGGGGCGTTTGAGCAAGGTTAATCCGTTTTCCAACGGCTCTATTTATGATAAATTAGAGCCCTGTTTTACCGCTAATACATTTGCTGTAAATTAAATTAAGGTTGCGCTTCCATTTGACAGCACAACAACACTAGCATTCGAGTGTTTTTAAGCTAAAAAGTTCAATAACATTTGTATGATTCAATACCGCTAAGTCGAGAATATTATGGCCATAGAAAACGCCGACATCGAAAAAATTGCTGTTCTTGCTCGTTTGCAAGTCGATCCCAATGAAATCAACGATTATACCAACAGCATTTCTAGCATTTTGTCTCTTATAGACCAAATGCAGCAGGTTGATACTAATGGCATAGAGCCATTGTCCAACCCTCATGATGCCACCCAGCGCCTGCGTGAAGACATAGTCACTTGCGATAATCAGCGTGACGCTTTTATTGCCATTGCTCCAGCCACACAAGACGGCTTGTACCTAGTCCCTAAAGTACTAGATTAACGTATTAGATTAACAAAGCGACCGTATAATCATGACTTCTAAAACCCTCGATCAAATTTCTAAGGATTTAGCTGCTGGAACTTATTCTAGCCGTGAAATCACTCAGGACACCATTGCCGACATTAAAACACGCGACCCCATCTACAATAGTTTTATTAGCTTGTCAGAAGATCTTGCTTTGGCTCAAGCAACTGCAGCTGATGTGCGCATTAAAGCGGGTACCGCAGACATTCTTACTGGCGTGCCTTTTGCTCACAAAGATCTATTTTGCACCCAAGGCCACGTTACTACAGCGGCCTCTAAAATGCTGGCCAACTTTGTACCACCCTATGAGTCTACTGTTGGCCAACGTTTATTAACTGCTGGTGCTGTATGTGTGGGTAAAACCAACATGGATGAGTTTGCCATGGGCTCTTCCAACGAAAATAGCTTTTTTGGTGCGGTAAAAAATCCATGGGACTTAACCGCTGTGCCTGGAGGGTCTTCAGGTGGATCTGCTGCTGCCGTGGCAGCAGGTCTTGTGCCCGCAGCCACGGGCACCGATACCGGCGGATCTATTCGTCAACCCGCATCATTTTGTAATTTAACAGGTATAAAGCCTACATACGGGCGTGTCTCGCGCTTTGGAATTATTGCTTATGCGTCTAGCCTAGATCAGGCTGGGCCTATGTGCCAAAGTGCGCAAGACGCAGCAATGATGCTTAATGTCATGGCAGGTTTTGATGACCAAGACTCCACCAGCGTAAACCAAGAAACTCCAGATTACACTGCAGATCTAAACTTACCTCTTACGGGGCTAAAGGTAGGTCTACCTAAAGAGTTTTTTGGTGCAGGCCTTAACCCTCAAGTGGCCCAGTGCATTATGGCTGCTGTAAAAGAAATTGAAGCCCTTGGTGCTCAAATTATTGATATTAGTCTGCCTAACTTAGAGTTATCAATCCCTGCATACTATGTGATCGCACCATCAGAAGCCTCCTCTAACCTGAGCCGATTTGATGGCGTTCGCTATGGTTATCGCTGCGATCAACCAACAGATTTGATGGATTTTTATTGTCGTACTCGTGCGCAAGGCTTTGGCACCGAAGTGAAGCGCCGCATTATGGTGGGAACTTATGCCTTATCTGAAGGTTATTACGATGCTTACTATGTTAAAGCGCAACGCATCCGTCGCATGATTAAAGACGATTTTGCCCGCGCACTATCTCAAGTAGACGTAATTATGGGGCCAGTCGCCCCAACACCAGCATTTGATTTGGGCAGCAATACCAAAGACCCTGTAGCGATGTATTTAGAAGACATCTACACCTTGTCTGCCAACATGGCAGGCATTCCAGCCATGTCTACACCTGCAGGTTTTGTCAACGGTCGCCCAGTGGGATTACACATCATGGGTAACTATTTTGCTGAAGCCAAACTTTTGAATATTGCGCATCAATATCAGCAAGTTACTGATTGGCACTTACAAAAACCCTCATCAATCGGCCTAGCTGCCTCTAACCAAGAAAAGGGAGCTTAATTATGACCTGGGAAATTGTTATTGGTTTAGAGATTCACGTTCAATTAGCTACAAAAACAAAGCTATTTTCGGGTGCTAAAATAGGCTTTGGTGCAGCACCAAATACTCAAACCACTTTGGTAGATTTGGGTATGCCGGGCGCATTACCAGTGTTTAACGAAGCTGCTTTACGCATGGCTGTGACTTTTGGCACTGCTATAGATGCACAAGTGTGCAAACACTCTGTATTTGCTCGCAAAAACTACTTTTATCCAGATTCACCAAAAGGCTATCAAACTAGCCAAATGGATCACCCTATTGTAGGTTTGGGTCATTTGGATATTCAACTAGAGGACGGCACAACCAAACGCGTTGGTGTCACCCGTGCGCACCTTGAAGAAGATGCTGGAAAGTCATTGCACGAAGACTATGATGGCATGACTGGCATTGACCTAAACCGCTCTAGCACCCCTTTGCTAGAAATAGTCTCTGAGCCAGATATGCGTAGCGCCAAAGAAGCCGTCGCCTACATGCGAAAGATGCACGCTATTGTCACCACTATAGGCATTTCAGATGGCAATATGGCGCAAGGTTCTATGCGTTGCGACGCCAACGTATCACTGCGTCCTAAAGGGCAAGAAAAACTTGGCACCCGTACTGAATTGAAAAACATCAACTCATTTAAATTTATTGAACGCGCCATTAATATAGAAGTGGAAAGGCAGATTGATATTTTGGAAGATGGTGGCAAAATTGTACAAGAAACCCGCCTTTACGATGCCGATAAGAACGAAACACGGCCTATGCGCAGCAAGGAAGAAGCCAACGATTATCGTTATTTCCCTTGCCCTGATTTACTACCTATCGAAATTGATGACGCCTACATTGAAGCTATTCGCCAAAGCTTGCCAGAACTGCCAGACCAGCGTAGTGCACGTTTTGTAGGCACACTTGGTTTGAGTGAATATGATGCTGCTGTATTGTCTTCATCCAGACACTTAGCTGATTATTTTGAAGCTGTTGTTGATGTGTGTGATGACGCCAAACTGAGCGCCAACTGGGTGATGGGTGAAGTCGCTAAATACATGAATCAAAATAATATTGAAATTGAACAATGCCCAGTAAGTGCAGCCCGCCTTGGCCAGCTTATTTGCCGTATTAAAGATGATACGATTAATGGCAAGGGTGCTAAAACTGTCTTTGAAGGCTTGTGGAATCAAACGGGTGAAGTGGATGAAATTATTGCTTCCAGTGGTCTTAAGCAGGTCAACGATGTCTTTGCTATTGATTTAATGGTGGATGAGGTTATTGCCAATAATCCCAAACAAGTAGCACAATACTTGGAAGCCCAAGAAGACAAAAGAGGTAAGATGCTAGGCTTCTTTATGGGCCAAGTAATGAAAGCTTCTAAAGGCTCTGCTAATCCAGGCCAAGTCAATGGCCTATTAGCCAAAAAGCTAAACGCGCTGTGTTAGCACGCTCAGCTTAGTTTGAGAGTAAAACTGCGCTTTTAACGGCAGTTTTACTCCTCATCAGCAAGAGCTAAGTCCACCATCAAGTCATCAGATAAACCTTCAAGTGCTTGCTGTAGGTTATCCATGTCAAAGTCTTTTGAGACTAACAATTGAGCCCCAGCAACAAACATCTCTCCACCAGACATTGATGCACTAACTACTTCTGTATCTAAACTTTGCACACTGACATGTTGTGCTACAAACACATTCGACACTTCACGCATGATGCCTGGCTTGTCATGACAAGTCAGGTCTAACCAGATAGTGTGTTGATTGTCAGCTTCAGGTGCATCTACACTTTCGTTTAAAGTAACCGCCATACCATGCTTACTTAACTCACGTAAATCCTTCTCAAGAGCGGGAATTAAGGATTCGTCAACATTGACTGTAAGAATGCCGGCAAATTGACCACAAAGATGGGCCATACTAGACTCTTCCCAGCTGGCATCATGAGTGTAAATAACTTCAGAAAGCATTTGCACAAGGCCTGGACGGTCTGCACAGATGGCAGTGAGTACTAAGGTTTTATTCATTATCGTCTCCAATTGGTAGTTGTATCAGCTAGATCAGCATTTGTGCGACACGAGCTTTTAATAATTCTATGGCTGCTGGGTTTTCACCCCCCTCTGGTACAATTAAATCAGCAAACCCACGAGAAGGAGAAATATGGTTAAAATAACCAGGCCTTACGGTGGCTTGATATTGCGCCAAAACTGACTGTAAATCTCGGCCTCTGTCGTTTACATCACGCTCTAAGCGTCTAATTAAACAAACATCCAATGGAACATCCATAAAGATGCGTAGATTAAACAAAGATCGCAACCGCTCTTGCGTGAACAACAAAATACCCTCAACAATTAACACTTTACAAGGTTTCATTAACACTGTCTGTGACAAACGTAAATGTTCATGAAAACTATAAACAGGCTGCTCAATGGTTTGCCCCATAGATAGTGCCTCAAGGTGCTGGGCCATCAGATCATGATCCATCGCATCTGGGTGATCATAATTGGTCAGGTTACGCTGATCTTTAGATAAGTTATGTTGGTCTTTGTAATAGCTGTCTTCTGACATCATCATGACTTGATCTGCCCCAAACCCGTCCATTACATTTTTTGCCAATACGCTTTTACCAGAAGCCGATGCTCCTGCAATACCAATAATAACCACACAAACTCCAACACATATATCGAATCACCCATTATACTGTGACGCTATGAATATACTACTTTTTAACGCTAGCGAACTGTCTCATACGAGACAGATCATAATTAACGACCTGCGTCGTCAAACTCATTTAGCTAAAGTGATCAAGCCTATTATTGGCGACACGATTAGAGTAGGTCAAATTAATGGCGCTATTGGTTTAGCAAAGGTCATTTCTCACACTCCACTTGAGACTCATTTAGAGGTCGTATTCAATCAAGCTAGCCCTGCGCCACTTGCACTAAAACTATTGCTTGCGATACCTAGACCCAAAATGATGCGCAGAATACTACAGACCTGTGCTACTTTGGGTGTGAGCGAAATTACATTATTAAATAGTGCCAAAGTAGAAAAGAGCTATTGGCAAACACCCATTTTGCAACCCCAAAGCATTTATGACAACTTAATCTTAGGGCTTGAGCAAGCGGGTACCACACAGCTGCCTTTGGTGCACAAAGCGCAACTATTTAAACCTTACGTAGAAGATAAGCTTGATCAATGGGCAGGCCAAAGTCGCCGCCTTGTGGCCCATCCACGTGATGCCCACCAATGCCCCACTGCCAACCAACAAGCAACCACCTTGGCTATTGGCCCAGAAGGCGGGTTTACTGAGTACGAAGTGGATAAATTAATCCAGCAAGGCTTTACGCCCTTTTCCCTTGGGTCTCGGATCATGCGCGTAGAAACTGCAATTCCTGTAGCTATCTCAAGGTTATGTACATTATGAAATCTGCTAAACAACGCTTCGCTGGTCGCTACCGCGCGCCAGGCCCAAAACGCTCACCTTTAATTACTCCAGAAGGCGCAGCAGCACTTAAAGCTGAACTAGATGACTTGTGGCGCAATAAACGCCCCGTAATAACTCAAGCCGTAGGGGAAGCAGCCGCTTTGGGCGATCGTTCAGAAAATGCTGAATATATTTATGGCAAAAAAATGTTACGTGAAATGGACAGTCGCATTTTGTATTTACAACGTCGACTTGATCGCATCAAAGTAGTGGAAGGCACACCTGCAGATCCAAATAGAGTGTATTTTGGAGCTTGGGTTACATTAGTGGACGATGATGACAATGAACGCTGTTATCGTATTGTAGGAGCTGATGAGCTTAATCCAAGCTCAGGATTTATCAGCATAGACTCACCTCTTGCCTTAGCACTTATTGGCAAGCAATTAGATGATAGAGTAGAACTAAGCGACCTAGCTAAAGGCTATGACATTATTGCTATTGACTATAAAAGCGCTGCAGCTGAATAATAAACTGTAGCACTCATTAAATGATTTGCCTTAATGGATAGTGCCTCGGCGATACGAAAAAATAGCCGCAATCAAGGCATAACCCATCGACAAAGCCATGGTGACTTTAATTACAAACAGCAGTTCAGGATAAAGCTCCAAGGTGATGGCTGCACCACCCATGGTCACGCTAAAAAGTGTCATTACTATAGCAGAGCTCACCATATTACCCATAGTTCGCGCTAAATTAAGTAATACAGCAGCAATACTCAACTTATCAGCTGCCACCGAGCCTATGGCTGCATTGTTATTAGGTGATGAAAAGAAACCAAAGCCCAAGCCTAAAAACACCAATGCCAGCATTACATAATGCAATGAAGTTTGCATATCCAGCCTAAACAACATGCCATAACCAATAACAAAAAAACCACATCCTATGGTGGATAGTATTCGTGGTTCAAAACGATCAGATAGGCGGCCAGTAATAGGCGCTAATACCATCATTATGAGGGTTTGTATTAATACAATTTGACCTGTTTCACTAGGACTTAAGCCATGAATGTATTGTAAATATAGGCTCAGTAAAAATACCATAGAAAAGCTAGAGCCATAAATAAAGAACGCTGATAGCAAAGAACGGTTAAATATACGATTAGCCCGCAATGCAGAGAGCTTTACCAAGGGTGATGGCGCCCTGGATTGATGCCATACAAAAAAGGCCAATAACATCAAGCCAAATAGAGCTAACAAAGCAAAACGCCAGTCTGTTAAGCGTGACAAACCAAGCATAAAAGCACTCACCCACGCAGCAAAAATCAAACTTCCTTGCCAATCAAACCCCACTCTTACTTGCGACTTCCAGTCACCTTTAACATACACAAATAAAACCACTAAACACAACATTAAGACACCAGTGGGTGCCCAAAACACACTTTGCCAACCCCAATGCTGGGTTAACCAACCTCCTATTAATGGACCAAGAGTGAGCCCAAGGTATACAGACGATGCCGCTATCCCTAAAGCTTGGCCTCGATTAGAGTTGGCATAAACTACACCAATAATCGCCATGCTAGTGCCATAAACCATAGAGCTAGAAATGCCTTGCACCACTCGGATAAGCAACAAAGAGGTAATAGATTGTGGCAGCAGTACGCACAAAGAAGACAGGATAAATAGTATTATGCCAGTGACAAACATGCGTTTTCGCCCAACGATGTCTGCAAGGCGGCCTATAGGTAATAAGAAAACTACATTACCCCACAACATAGCCACAGGAATCCAGCTCACCGCAATTGCACTGGCTTGCAAATCAAAGGCTATGCGAGGAATAGCGATATTGACCGCAGAAAGAGCTAGAGAACATACCACCATTACCAAACCTACACTCACTAACGCCATTCTTCGAGCGTTAGGTGTTTGATCATAATAGGATTGTAGTTGTGTCGCGTTCATCTGTGCCATTATACTCCCTTATCAAACAGTAAGTTAGGGTGTCTATTGTGGGCCAACAAGATCAATACAACCATGAAACTGGCAATCCCATTGAAGTTGATATCCAAGTTGACTTAGATTGGCTGTTACAAAGCCAACCCCTTATGTTGGCCACACCCACAGTAAGCTTATTTATTCCTCAAGATATTACCATCGAACCCAAAGTAGCCATGAATTGCTTGGTAACTTACCCTGCACAGCCCGCCTATCGCTTGGGCAAACATTTTGAAGATTGCGTCGAACATTTATTCAACGCATCCAAAAACAACCACATTATTGCCAGAAACTTGGTGATTCAAACACCCCAACGAACCCTTGGCGAGTTAGATCTTATTTATCGAAATAGTGCCAGCGAAGTTGTGCACTTAGAACTTTCGATAAAGTTTTATTTACTCACTAAGGGCGGCTCTAGGCTAGAAGATTTTATTGGCCCAGCGGGGCGAGACCGCTTAGATCTTAAGTGGGATAGGTTACGCCAACACCAGCTTCCATTGAGCCACACTGAGCAAGTATTAGATTTCTTGCAGCAACAGTGCTTACCCCTGCCAAGTCACCGTCAGCTGCTGTTAACGGGCATCTTGTTCTATGCCTATGAAAACTGGCACTCCACCACTGTCAAAGACATTGGTGTTGACCCAAATCATCAGCGTGGTTGGTGGCTAGAGCACCATGAACTTGAGCAGATTAAACCCATTGAGGGGTTAGAACGAGGGTTTATTATTTTACCCAAGTGGCATTGGATCGGTGGACCACGTCATTATAGCGACCCTGTTCCTATCAACCACGAAACACTCATTCAACTTACAACCGCAGATTCTTGGCCAAACATGGTTCTGGTATATGAACGCGCTTACCCATTACACACTCACCACTCCCATGATATTGGTGAGGCTGACCACTTACTTGAACCCTGGGTCTTTAAGCATCGTGGTTTAGTTTTAGCCACAAAAAAGCCCCCGCTAGTTGCCTAGCGAGGGCTGTTTCTTATGATGGTGGGTCGTGGGCGGCTCGAACGCCCGACCAATTGGTTAAAAGCCAACTGCTCTACCAACTGAGCTAACGACCCAAATTCTCTGCGGGGCTTGGTAGACTGCGCCCCTTACTTTTTAATAATAAATAAACTTTAATAGTTTAAAAATTATGTCCACACAACCTATTGCTGTACAGCAATAAACTGACCAACATTTACCGGTTGATACGATTTAATATGGTGGGTCGTGGGCGGCTCGAACGCCCGACCAATTGGTTAAAAGCCAACTGCTCTACCAACTGAGCTAACGACCCAAATTCTCTACGGGGCTTGGTAGATTGCGCCCCTTAATACGCAATATAAAAACCTATTACGCTACTACTCAAATATGATTAAAAACATCACACCTGCACAAATAAAATGGCGGAGGAGGAGAGATTCGAACTCTCGGTGGGCTACAAACCCACGACGGTTTTCAAGACCGTTGCATTCGACCACTCTGCCACCCCTCCGCAGAGAGCGCGTATAGTAAACCATTGAGATTTAGAGTCAAGCCTCTACAGCCGAACAAACCCAAAAAACACTAAAAAAGGATAAAAAAAATGAGATTTGATTAATTTTCGCCACAGCTTACGCAATTCATGTCTTTAGCTAGGCTAAAAGTTTGCCAGTGCATCGTTTTTGCTTCCAATAACAACAGCTTACCCACTAATGGTTCCCCGAAGCTAGAAAGCACCTTTATGGCTTCCATCGCTTGAGTTGCTCCAATAATCCCAACAAGTGGTGCCATCACACCGTTAGTTGAACAGCTACCTTGCTGATCTCCTGTAAGTTGAGTTAAGCAGTGATAACAAGGTGTATCAGGTTGGCGAGGATCCACAACTGTAACCTGGCCTTCCATACGAATAGCAGCGCCAGAAACAAGAGGTGTGTGGCTTTGCAAGCAGGCTTTATTAACCGCTAGGCGTGTCGCTAAATTATCACAACAATCCAATACCACATCAGCCTTTATTACTTCTTTTAGTAACGCACTAGCTTCAAGCCGACTATTGATCGTCACTACCAACACATCACTATTAAGTGCAGCAATACTTTGCTTGGCCGACAAGACTTTACTTGTACCTATATCAGCTTCACCATGAATAATTTGGCGCTGTAAGTTGGACTGATCTACCACATCATCATCAACCAATACCAAAGTACCCAAACCTGCAGATGCCAAATACAATGCCACAGGGCTGCCCAAACCTCCTAGGCCGATAATCAGCACCCTAGCGCTTAGTAATTTTTGCTGCCCTTGATAGTCAAAATCTGGCAGCATGATTTGCCTACTATAACGCTGCAGCTGCTCATCATTCATAATTTAGCTCCTGCATTAGCTGACCATTGGCCAAAAGTCACTCGGTCTTGGCCATTATAATCTTTACGCGTAGTGACATGATTAAATCCTAAACTGGCTAATAGTTTAGCTACTTTTTCGCCTTGATCGTAGCCGTGCTCAAATGCCAACCACCCATTTACTTCCAATAAGTGTGCCGCTTGCTGCGCAATGGTTTCGATGTCTGCCATGCCATGGTTATCAGCCACAACGGCAGATAAGGGCTCATAGCGCACATCACCTTGATTTAAATGGGGGTCTTGGGCATCGATGTAAGGAGGATTACTAACAATACAGTGCAGGGGTTTAGAGTCGTCTTTCACCCACCCATGGGCCCAGTTACCTTGGCAAAATTTAACTTGCTCTAAACTGGAGCTAAACCCGTTAGCTTTCGCAAGATTCACAGCAGCTAATGATTGATCCACACCTACTATTTGCCAATGGGGGTTTTCGCTAGCCAAAGCTAGTGCGATAGCACCGCTGCCCGTACCTAAATCTACAACACTGGCGCAACGGGGTAAATTTAACTCAAGCACTATTTCAACTAACAGCTCAGTTTCTGGGCGAGGAATCAAGGTGGATGCATCAACTTGTAAGTCTAAACTCCAAAAGCCTTGCGTGCCCAACAAGTGAGCTACAGGCTTGCCCAAGCAGCGCTCTTGTACCAAAGCTTCAAAGCCACTCCATTGCTCCATGCTTAGAAGCTTGTCTGGCCAAGCATGGAGGCTAGCATTAGTCACATCTAGCACCTTACATAACAGAAGCTGGGCATCCAAAGCAGGACTTTGGGTGGGCTGAGCTGCTGTAGAAAAACTTAACTTGGCCCAAGCTAATGCGCGTTGGCGCGTGTAGTTGGGGCCAGAGTTAGACATTATGTTCGAACTAACCTTCATTTTCTGCTAGAGAAGCCAACAGATTGGCTTGATGCTCATTGCTTAGTGGTTCAATAATGCAGTTCACATCACCTTCCATAATATCACCCAATTTATAAAGAGTGAGGTTTATGCGGTGATCTGTTACCCGACCTTGAGGATAGTTATAGGTGCGTATTCTCTCAGACCGGTCACCACTACCTACCAAACTTTTACGGGCATCTGCTTGTTCTACTGCAACTACTTCTTGCGCACTAGAAAGCAGCCTAGAAGCCAAAAGGGACAGAGCACGGGCTTTGTTCTTATGCTGAGACCTTTCGTCCTGACACTCTACTACAGTGCCTGTGGGCAGGTGAGTGATACGAATAGCTGAGTCTGTTTTGTTAACGTGCTGACCACCAGCACCAGAGGCCCTAAAGGTATCAATACGAAGGTCGCCTTTATTGATATCAACTTCATCAACCGAGTCTACTTCTGGCATGACAGCCACAGTGCAAGCAGAAGTATGGATGCGTCCTTGTGACTCTGTTTCTGGCACCCGCTGAACACGATGAGCACCTGACTCAAATTTAAGACGTGAATACACATCATTGCCTACCATGCGCAAGATGATTTCACGATAGCCACCATGCTCGCCTGCGTTTTGACTAATAATCTCGACCTTCCAGCCCATATTTTCAGCATAGCGTGTATACATACGGTAAAGATCTCCAGCAAAAATAGCCGCTTCATCTCCACCTGTGCCTGCACGAACTTCTACAAAGGTGTTGTGGGTGTCATTAGGATCTTTGGGTAATAAAAGCTTTTGCAGGTCTAGCTCTAGCTCTGCTTGACGCTTTTTACCATCTTGAATTTCTTCCTCAGCCATGGCTTTCATTTCAGCGTCATCTTCAGCCAACATAAGCTTGGCTTCTTCCATATCAGCTTGCAACTGAACGTATTGGCCGTAGTTATTAACTACGTCTTCAAGCTCTGCGTATTCTTTGGAATAAGCTCTAAATTTATCCTGATCCATAATCACTTCGGCTACACCCAATAGGGCTTCTAGTTCTTCATAGCGATCTTGTAGGCGTTCTAATTTACTAAGTATTGAGGCTTTCATAAGGTTTTATTCAAATCAAACATGGTTTGCAATAAGGCTAGACTTTTATCATCACCTAAGGCACTGGCTTTTTTTAATTGCACCGTAGGTGCATGCATCATTTTATTGGTGAGGGATCTAGCAAAACGCTGCATAACCATCTCTACTTCCTCACCTTTAGCTAACAGCGCTATCGCGCGCTCCAACTCTTCATCTCTTATCGCTTCCATTCGCTGTCTATAATCGCGAATACTATCCACTGCATCTAGTGCACGCTCTGACTCTAGATAGGCTAACAACCCTTCTTCTATCATCACTTCAGCAGCTTTTGCAGCCTCTTGACGAGAACGCATACCTTCGTCGATGACATCTTTTAAATCATCCACGGTATATAAATAAACATCATCAAGTTGGGCCACTTGCGCTTCTATATCACGAGGCACTGCGATGTCCACCATAAACATCAACTTATGTTTACGCTCTTTAAGTGCCAGCTCTACTGCGCCTTTACCTAATATGGGCAATTGGCTGGCAGTAGAGGAAATTACAATATCAGCAGCAGCTAGATGATCTGGAATATCTGCTAACAAAACCGCTTGTGCATTAAATTCATGAGCCAGCTCTTGCGCCCTAGCTAACGTGCGATTAGCTACAATAATTTTCTTTAGCCCTGCATCATGTAAATGACGAGCTACTAGCTCTATGGTTTCACCAGCACCAATGAGCAATGCAGTTTGATCTTGTAAATTAGCAAAAATTTGCCGCGCCATAGCCACTGCGGCAAAGGCTACAGACACTGGATTCTCACCAATAGCCGTATGAGTGCGCACATATTTAGCCATATTGAAGGCACTTTGAAACATGCGGATTAAATGGCTGGTGGCGGTTTTTTCTTGTCGTGCTACAGAAAAACTAGACTTTAACTGGCCAAGAATTTGTGGCTCTCCCAACACCATAGAATCTAGGCCACTTGCCACTCGCATCATGTGTTTAACAGCTTGGTCGTCTTGCTGAAAGTAGCTGTGGTGCTTTACTTGGTCTAAAGAAACCTGATGGAAGTCAGATAACCATTTGGCAATCACATGACCAGACTCAATACTTAATTGCACATCCTGCTGAATAACTTTTCCAGCACCCAAGTCCAGCCTGCCATAAATCTCTGTGCGATTACAGGTAGATAAAATAGCCGCTTCTAACACCCCTTCTTGACTGACTAACTGCTGTAAAGCAGCCGCAGTAATTTCTGGCGCGAAGGCAAGCTTTTCACGCATATCAACAGAGGCTGTGGTGTGGTTAATGCCGAATACAAACAAAGTCATGGTGGTCTGCGGATGCCAAACAGTTACGAAACGCTAAAAAAACCATTATACCCGAAACTTAACCGCCTCCATAGCAAACAAAGCGCCTAAGTAAGGGCTATTGTATTTGCGCCCTACTAATCACAAAAAAGCGGTTTAATATTTATCATTTTGTGGTTACGCGAGTATTGTGTAAAGGTCCCCATTTGATACACTTAATCATTACTGCACTAGCAAAGAAACTTAATTTTGTCGGGATTGCCATCACTTTACTTATTCTTCAACATTCACTGGGGTGCCCGCCTTGTAGGTGTTGTCATTGCCTGCGTTATGGTTATAAGTTGTAGCAGCACTAGTAATAGTGCAATCAAAATTGGCAACATAGAAACTGAGCAAAATTTACCAAGCCCTAAGCATAACCTCACTACTGCGCAGCTATCTAAGCTTTTAATAGGTGAACTATCATTACAAAGAGGCGATTACAAAACCTCAACAACACAACTGATTGAAGCTGCCAAATCAACCCAAGACCTAAACACTGCCATACGAGCCACATATTCAGCACAGCTTTCTCAAACACCAGACCTTCTCATTCAAGCTAGTTTTTTATGGAGCCAGCTTGCACCCCAAGACCCACTTCCCTGGCAATACATCGCTCAAGCGCAAAGCCTTAACCAACAATTTGAAAAAACCATAGATGCTTTAGAAAAAGAGCTTAAACGTGGTGGTGGTGAAGGATTGGTTCGTGTAGCGAACTTAAGCACTGACGCAACTCAAAAAGGTTTACAGCATCAATTCCAGTTATGGCTAGGCACCTACCCAAGTCACAAAAAGATTTATTACGCACTGGCTATTTTGGCAAAAAAATTAGACCAAACTGATCAGGCTATAGCGCATATAGAAACATCACTATCATTTGATGAAAGGTACCTTGAAGCGCAATTTTTTTATGGGGATTTATTAATTCAAAGTAATGATCTGGAAGGTGCAGATCGTTATTTGTCCCAATATACTAGACCACTGGAGCAGGCTCCTAGCGTGTTGATTAATCAGCATGCTCAAACATTTACGCTAATGCGTCGCCCTGTTTTGGCATATGAATATTTCAAAGAGCTAACAAGGCGCCAGCCCAACCACTTTTACTTTCAATATTCAGCGGGCCTTTTGGCCTATGAAAATAATGATTATTCAGCAACGATTTCTTATTTAAAAAAAGCTATAGAGCTTGACCCAACCAAGCATAGCGCATTCTACTATATGGCCCTAAGCGCCCTTCGTGAAGAGCTGCCCAATCAAGCTATCGGTTTTTTAAGTCAGATAAACCAAGGCCCTGATCGAGTCAACGCCCTCAACTTGCTGGTTGAACTAGAGGCCCCCAACACACTTTCAAGGGCTTCATATTTTCTCCAGCTGCGTGATCAAAACCAAGATTTAAGCCCACATATTTTTGCTTTAGAAATAAGCTATCTACAACAAGCACAAGACTTTGAAGCAACTACGCAGACCTACCAAAAAGCATTGCATAAACACCCCAATAATATTTCACTTTTATATGCCTACGCCTTATTTGCCGATTCACTTCATCAATTTGATATCACCGAACAAATGTTACAGCGCATTATCGACATAGAACCTAATCACGTTAACGCACTTAATGCCTTGGGCTATTCCTATACAGAACGCAATATAAAGCTTAAAGAAGCCCAAGCATTGATTCTCAAAGCACTCGCCCTAGATCCTAAAAACCCTGCCATTATGGATAGCCTAGGCTGGGTGAAATATCGGCTAGGACATTTGAGACAATCCCTAAATTTGCTCACTCAAGCCTATGATATAATGCCCATAGCAGAAATGGCAGCTCACTTGGGTGTTGTAAAATGGGCTCTTGGAGACACTCAAGGTGCTTTTAATACATGGAACCTTGCACTTGAAAAAGAGCCTGATAATGCGCTTATTAAACAAGCCATCTTGGATGCACAAAATGAATTCCAAAAGGATTAGAGGTTTTAAAAACCTCATACAGATCACCTTTTTAGGCTTAGCCTTTATAGGCATCGCAGCCTGCAGTACCGCACCTTCAAGCAGCCTTCTATCTATAGCAACAGCAGCCAATGCCTACTCACCGTTTTCATACAAACAAAAGCAACTAGAACAGCTTGTGCAGTGGGACGTTGAAGGTAAATTAGCTGTTTATGTTAATAATAAGAATAATTCTGGCCTAATAACGTGGCGCCAAAGAGGCAATGAATTTGATTTATTAATTAATGGCCCCTTGGGCAGCGGCCAACTGCGCATAGAAGGTAAACCAGGCTTGGTCATTGCTACCAGCAACAAAGACCAAGTAACCTCCAACACTATTGAGAATCTATTTGAACAAGAATTTGGGTGGTCATTCCCTATGCAGGAGTTACACTATTGGGTTAGAGGCATTCCAAAGCCTAATAGTGTGGCAAAAATAAGTTACAATCCACAAGGTGATGCAAGCACAATAGAGCAATCAGGCTGGCATGTGACCTACCATTCTTATAACAAACTCACTACCCTGCCTTATATTCAAGAAGACTCCTTAGTTACTTTAGCAATGCCCAAGAAGATTGAAATTATTGGCGAGGACATCCGTCTTATTTTAGTACTAAAAAGTTGGAGCAACTTGTCTCCCTTTCCTAGCCCCAATTTAAGCGCTAACCTTAGCCCTAAGCTTGCGCCAAACCGACAGTGAAGGCACAAATTATGTTGACATTAGAAACCAATTCCGCGAAAATATGCGCGTGAAATTTATGGGATATCGCCAAGCGGTAAGGCAACGGGTTTTGATCTCGTCATGCGCTGGTTCGAATCCAGCTATCCCAGCCACATTCCAATTCGTAAGCATTGGCTTGCGTCTTAATAACCATAAAAAAGCATAGGTGCCCCCAAGGTGTCAAAACTAAAAGTTTTTACCGGCAGTGCTCATCCAGCATTAGCCCAAATGGTTGTAGATCGTTTAGGTGTCCCTCTTGGTGAAGCTAAAGTGTCCACCTTTAGCGATGGCGAATGTGCTATTGAATTACTGGAAGACGTGCGTGGCAAGGATGTATTCATCATCCAGCCTACTTGCGCACCTACCAACAGTAACCTAATGGAACTGATTTTAATGGCTGATGCCATGCGCCGAGCTTCTGCTGCACGTGTAACGGCAGTGGTGCCTTACTTTGGATATGCACGCCAAGATCGTCGCCCCCGCTCTGCTCGTGTGCCTATAAGCGCACGCGTTGTGGCTAACATGATGGCTCGTTCAGGTATTGACCGGGTATTAACTGTCGACTTGCACGCCGAACAAATTCAAGGTTTTTTCGACATTCCAGTAGACAACGTTTTTGGCTCTCCTGTTTTATTGGATGAGATTACCAAACAAGATTATGACAACCCTTTAGTTGTATCACCAGATGTTGGAGGCGTTGTACGCGCTCGTGCTGTTGCCAAACAGCTCAACACAGATTTAGCAATCATTGACAAACGTCGTGAGAAAGCTAATGAATCTCAAGTGATGCACATCATTGGTGATGTTACAGATCGTACCTGCATATTAGTAGATGATATGTGTGATACAGCAGGCACTTTATGCAAAGCAGCAGATGCATTGAAGGCTAATGGCGCCAAGCGTGTTGTAGCTTACGCTACTCATCCTGTGCTATCTGGTGCTGCAGTTGATAACATCAGTAACTCATCGCTTGATGAACTCGTAGTAACTGATACTATACCGCTATCTGAGGCCAGCAAAGCCTGTAGCAAAATTCGCCAACTAACCATGGCTGATTTATTAGCAGAATCTGTACGCAGAGTTTGCAACGAAGAATCCATTAGCGCGATGTTTCGCACCTAAAATTAGGCCGTAAACGCGCGTTGATACTATCGGCCTTTAATAAGGCCATTTTAACCGTCCTATAGTGCACCGGTCGCAAGTGCCCTGGACAATAAATAAGGAAAGACAAATGTCTATCTCTCTAAATGCTGAAGCCCGTGATGACTTGGGGAAAGGTGCGAGCCGCCGCCTACGTCGTCTAACTGGCGGTACACCTGCTATCGTTTTTGGTGGTGCAAAAAACCGTAAGCCTCAATCTGTTACCTTGGTTCATAAAGACCTTTGGAAAGCTTCTGAAACAGCAGGCTTTTACAGCTCTGTAATCACTCTAAACATTGCTGGCAAAGAAGAGCCTGTAATTGTTAAGGATATTCAGCGCCACCCAGCCAAAAATGAAATCCAGCACGTTGACTTTTTGCGTGTAACCAAGTCAAACCTAATCAACATCTTAGTTCCTTTAAGGTTTATAAATGAAGCAAGTGCACCTGCCATTAAGATCCAAGGCGGCACAGTTTCTCATGCGAAAAGCGAAGTTGAAATCACTTGCTTGGCAGCAAATTTACCAGAGTGTTTAACTATAGACATGCAAGATGTAGCTATCGGTGGCATTGTTCACCTTTCAGATATCGTATTGCCAAAAGGCGTAACGATTCGCGCATTGCGTTTAGGTGATGACCACAACCAAGCTATCGCAACTATCAGCGGCTCTAAAGGCAGCTAATACTGCATTACTTAATTGTTGCTGTATAAGCGCCTTTGTTATTCACTTAACAAAGGCGTTTTTATTTGGAGCCCAGACTATGTCTAACTCTACATCTGATGTACCGATAAAACTCATTGTAGGTCTAGGTAACCCTGGCACTCAATATGAGCAAACTCGTCACAACGCAGGTAAAGACTGGCTTATACAACTGGCCAAACAAGAAGGCGTTAGCTTGACCACAGAAAAACGCTTTTTTGGTGACTATGGCCAAGGCTTTGTGGACGGACAAAAGCTACACTTACTGGCTCCAAATACATTTATGAATTTAAGTGGTCAAGCTGTACAAGCGCTTTGTAGCTTTTATAAGATTGATACGCAAAATATTCTTGTTGCCCATGACGAGCTAGACCTACCAGCTGGCACTGCGCGCCTCAAGCTAGGTGGTGGTCACGGGGGACATAATGGTTTACGAGATATTATCAGTAAACTCAGTGGTGATAAAAATTTCCACCGCTTACGCTTAGGTATCGGTCATCCTGGCAACGCCAAACTGGTAGCGAGTTACGTATTAAAAAAAGCGCCTCTTGAAGAGCGCATCAGCACCCAGCATTCGATGGATAAAGCAATGAAAGCTATTCCACAGGTGATGTCTGGGCAGTGGCAAAAAGCTATGAATGACCTGCACACAAGCTAAAAAGCGGTCTAACTAATTTATTACTAGAGGTATCCCATGGGATTCAATTGCGGCATTGTAGGCCTCCCTAACGTTGGCAAATCTACGTTATTTAACGCCCTTACCAAATCTGGCATCAGCGCAGAAAATTTTCCATTTTGCACTATAGAGCCCAACGCAGGTGTAGTGGCTATGCCAGACCCTCGCTTAGATGCTTTAGCTGCCATTGTTGATCCAGAGCGTGTGATGCCCACTACTATGGAATTTGTGGACATTGCAGGCTTAGTAGAAGGCGCCTCCAAAGGTGAAGGCTTGGGCAATAAGTTTTTAGCTAACATCCGTGAAACCGATGCTATCGCTCACGTTGTGCGTTGCTTTGAAGATGAGAACGTCATTCACGTATCAAACCGTATCGATCCAATAGATGACATCGGCATTATCAATATGGAGCTGGCTTTAGCCGATTTAGATTCAGTAGAAAAACAGAAGGCTCGCGTACATCGTGTGGCTCGCACTGGAGATAAAGAAGCCCAAACTATTATGGCGCTTTTAGAAAAACTAGAAGGCCCACTAAGTGAAGGCGTTGCTGTGCGCTCACTAGATTTAAATGATGATGAGTTGGCGATGGTGAAATCCTTTCACCTACTTACAACCAAACCGACAATGTATATTGCCAACGTTGCCGATGATGGTTTTGAGAACAACCCACACCTAGACGCAGTTAAAGCTTATGCAGACACCGAAGGTGCTCAAGTTGTTGCTGTTTGTAACCAAATTGAAGCTGAAATCAGTGAATTAGACGATGAAGATAAACGTGAATTTTTATCAGATATCGGCATGACAGAGCCAGGCTTAGACCGTGTCATTCGTGCAGGTTACGAACTACTTAAGCTTCAGACCTACTTTACTGCAGGTGTCAAAGAAGTGCGCGCTTGGACTGTAAAGCAAAATGCTACAGCACCTCAAGCAGCTGGTGTAATCCATACAGACTTTGAAAAAGGCTTCATCCGTGCAGAAGTTGTAGGCTATGAAGACTTTATTGCCGGCAACGGTGAGCAAGGTGCAAAAGAAGCTGGAAAGTGGCGCTTAGAAGGCAAAGAGTACCGAGTAAAAGACGGCGATGTAGTGCACTTCCGATTTAATGTGTAAAAGCTTTGTTTGTGGGTGTTGACAGCACCCCCAAAACAAGGAATAATTCGCGTCCTCAAGTGCAGCCACTGTGCTTGAAAACGGTCAAAATGGCTATGTAGCTCAGTTGGTTAGAGCACATCACTCATAATGATGGGGTCACTAGTTCGAATCTAGTCATAGCCACCATTTTGATCAATATGTAAGACATTTCTGGGATATCGCCAAGCGGTAAGGCAACGGGTTTTGATCTCGTCATGCGCTGGTTCGAATCCAGCTATCCCAGCCATTTGTTGCTTTATATATTACAAAAATCCTAGATCAAAAAACCCATTACTTGTCTGAACCCTCATCAGTTTGATGACTGTGTTTTATGTGATTGCGATTGAACTTGAAAATGCTTAAAGTAGCACTTTAGTCAGTGCAAGCTAAGGGACATTTATCACACACCTTGATACTCCAATTACACGCCCTCAGGCCATATGAGGATACACCCGCCCACTACGAAAGATTACTCTGAATTAGCTACTGAGAGGCTTTTTGAGGCGCTGATAACCACCTCTATACCCAGATCTAATTACACGCAAGATTGCACGCTAATGCAAACTTCACATTTCACTAAATTCAAGTGGCCCCAGCGAAGGAAAAGCTCATGAGCATTTATATTAACAGCAAGTTTGATAGCGGCAATATTGAGATTATCGATGCCAACAGCAACCCCATTGAGCTTGCCATACGTCATGATAATCAATCCGATTTTTATCAGTGGTTTCACTTTGCCGTTACTGGAGCTAAAGGCAAAAACAACTTAGAGATAAGCCTCACCAATGCCTCAGGTGCAGCTTTCCCAGAGGGCTGGCAATACTTTCAAGTGGTGGCATCCTACGATAAGCAAGAGTGGTTTAGGGTCACCACGCGCTATGAAAACGGCCAATTAACCTTTAGCCATGCAGCAGAGCATGACCTAGTTTGGTATAGCTTTTTCACACCTTACTCATGGGAACGCCACCAAGAACTTATTGGATGGGCACAAACCTACCCTTCATGCACTCCTACAAGCCTAGGTAATAGCCTAGAAGGTAGGTCTTTGTCCCTTTTGACTATTGGTGATGACGCCCCTCAAAAAAGAAAAATATGGCTCACTGCTCGTCAACATCCTGGTGAAACCATGGCTGAATTTGCGATAGAGGGGTTATTACAAAAATTATTAGATGCAAATGATTCATGTAGCCGCACACTGCTTGAAAGTGCTGTATTTTACATTATTCCAAACATGAATCCGGACGGCAGCGTGCTAGGGCATCTACGAACTAATGCAGCAGGAGTTAATCTTAATCGTGAGTGGCTAAATGCCTCTATGGCCCAAAGCCCAGAAGTGTTTTTAACACAACAAAAAATGCGTGAGACTGGTGTCGATCTTTTTATCGATTGTCACGGAGACGAAGAAATTCCTTACGTATTTTTAGTTGATAACCAAGGCATCCCTGGATATGGACCTAGACTGGCCAATCTAGAAGCAAACTTTAAACAGCAATTACTCACCAGTAATCCAGACTACCAAACAAAATACGGCTACGACATCGATGAACCCGGCCAAGCAGATCTTTCACTTGCAAGCACCTATGTAGGGCATACCTATAATTGCTTATCATTCACCTTGGAAATGCCATTTATCGATAATTTTAATCGACCAGACCCAATTTATGGCTGGTCTGCACAACGCAGTCGCGACATGGGTGCAGCCTTATTACCAGCTATGCTGGCTGTCATTAAAGAGCTAAGGTGATGCTATAACCTTAGTTTTTACCTACAAAAGCTTAAGTTTTAGCAGGCAAAGCATAGGTACCCATCACATGGGCTACTGGCTTTTCATCTCCCCTAGAGTAAAGCATCACCTCCCCCATCACTAGCGTACGGCCCACTTTAATTAATTTACAGTGAGCCACTATGGCTTTATCTGCCGAAGGTTTTCTTAAAAAATTGATGGATAAGTTTGACGTCACTGCCAAAGCAACCAAACCTAGCTTGCCAAGCACAGCAGTATATAAAGCCACATCAGCCAAAGCCATCAGCACTGGCCCTGAAACGGTACCACCTGGACGCAGCTCATCAAAACCAACAGCATGGCTAACCACACTAGTGCAATCTCCAATGGATTCAATTACGCATTTGGATTGAGGAAACTCTTTTGCTAAAAAAGCTGAAATCTCTTGCTGGGTTGCCATAAGGGTACCTTTGAATTTGAATAACCACACAAACGTAATTTATAAATTTAAATCTGTGTAGATATAATGAGTGTAAGCACTTACCCTGTCTAAAAGGGCATGGGATGTGACTTATGCGCCTTGGCGATATCAGCAAGGCATTCATCACTTAGTTTTACATCAGGAGTTTTGAGAATATGCTCAAGCTGCGCTTGATTTGTTGCACCAAAAATAGCAGAGCACATAAAGGGTCGAGTTAGACACCACGCAAGTGACATATGCACAACATCTACCCCATGCTTAGCAGCAATGTGCATATAAGCATCAACTGCTGGCCAAACACGGTTTGTAGTGCGCCCACCCAAATCTGCAGCAAGAGTTTTGCGTGACCCTGCAGGAGTGGCATTATTTTGATATTTACCCGTTAACAATCCCACCGCCAAAGGTGAAAACGCCATCAACCCAACCTCTTCGTTCATACTTAGTTCGGCTAGATCCGTGTCATACAATCGACACAAAAGTGAATATTCGTTTTGTATAGTTGCAACCCGGGGTAAATTTTTATCTTCTGACAAGCGTAACCACTGAGCAGTACCCCAGGCACTTTCGTTAGACAAACCAAAATGCCTTATATTACCTTTATCAACTTGTTTTTGAAGCGCTTCTAGGCAGTCTTCCATCTGCGCCAGTGTATCTTCTTTGCTTTGAGAGACAGGGTTGAAGTCCCAGTTTTTACGAAACATATAAGACCCGCGATTGGGCCAATGGAATTGATATAGGTCGATATAATCTGTTTGCAGTCTTCGCAAATTACCTTCGATAGCCTCAGGAATAGTCTGTGAGGATATGGCTGCCCCATTACGCGCATAATTAAAACCTTCCCCAGAATGCTTGGTGGCCAAAACATAGTCTGTTCTGCGCGACTTATTTTTAGCATTCCAAGTGCCTAGTATTTCTTCTGTTTTGCCAACAGTTTTTTTTGAAATAGGGTTAACAGGGTACATTTCTGCTGTATCAACAAAATTTATGCCATTGGCTAGCGCACAATCTAATTGTGCATGCCCTTGGGACTCGGAGGTTTGGGTGCCAAAGGTCATCGTGCCAAGACATAATTCAGAAACCATGACGCCAGTGCGCCCCATAGGATTCATTTTCATTGTGCATATTTCCGTATAATTGTACTAAATAGCTACCGAAGCATTCTCATCTATAGCTCCCATTTCTAGCTTGGCTCGCTGCGCTTTACTAATGTATTTAGGCTTAACTTTAGTACTAGATTTAGCGTTATGCTTTTTGGCTTGCGCTTTTAAAATTTGTACGCCTTTTTTTCTACGATTCATGTGTGTCTGCTCTGTAATTAACTTGGCCATACTAGCAGCTTAGTTCATGTAACCAAAATATATGTAGCACTTATTAAAGTATCCTAAGACCTTAGCTGTTGAATTAGTGTTGGCAGGCTTGTGCAATAACAGAAGCCATCGCTTCAAAGGCACCGATGTGAGGCAAAACAGTTATTTTTTTATCAGGCCAAAGGCTCAATGCTTTGTTTATTTCTTCTGGTATGTCTTTAACCACGTGATTACCCGCTGATAAAAAATAAGGTAAAACAACCACCTCACTAGTTTCACCCTTAAACAAGTCACCTAGCACGCTCTCTACAGAAGGCGATGCAAGCTCCAAAAAAGCCACCTCAACACCATCAAAACCCATATCTAATTCATCTGATACCAGAGCAACTAGAGCTCTTAATTCGTCGTTAGATGATTCTCTGCGGCTACCGTGAGCCGCAATTACTAATTGCCTCATATTTGTCGTATCCAAAGGTTTAATTTTATTTAATTGATTGATTCATGTTAGCTGGCGCTACTAGAGAGCAAATCATCTAAAGCTAGCTTTAAAGTGTTAAATTTGAACCTAAATCCATTGTCTAATAATTTTTCAGGCACTACTTTTTGACTGTCCAGCAACAAGCAGGCCGATTCTCCCAACAAAACTTGCATTACTTTTTTGGGCACTGGCAAAATAGCTACCCTATTCAAAGATGCTGCCAAAGCCTTGGTAAATGCACTATTTTTTTGTGCATCTGGAGCAACCAAATTCACCGCTCCAGATATCGTATTTTCAAGTAAAACATGCTGCATGGCATGGATATGGTCCTGGTAGTGAATCCATGACATATATTGCTCTCCGTGGCCAATACGCCCCCCTAAAAAGCACTTAAACGGCAACAACATTTTTGCTAAAGCCCCTCCACTTGAAGCCAATACAATGCCTGTTCTTAGCAACACTACTCGGGTATGAGGGCTTGCCTTTTGCGCAATGTCTTCCCAACCCAAACATAGCTGAGTAGGAAAATCACAGACTTCTACAGGGAAACTCTCAGTAAGATCCTGGGCGCCACGATCACCATAAACGCCAATGGCTGATCCATTGAGAAAAACTGCAGGAGGACTTTCACTATTTTCAAACAAAGTGACAAGTTGTTGAGTTAATAACCATCGACTATCACGTATAGCCTGCTTTTGCTTGGCACTCCAACGTTTGTCTATAATGGGCTCGCCTGCAAGATTAATAACCGCATCAAATAGGTCTAAGTTTTGTAAATGATCTAATGAATGTATTAAAGTAACTTGTTCTGGTAATGCAGTGGTTTTATTTGATGCACCTACTTTTGATCTTGAAAGCACTGTGTAGTGGTGGCTATCAAACTGCTTAATAAATGCGCGGCCTATCAGACCCGTACCGCCTGTTATTAATATATTCATAGGTTACCTAAACATTATGTAGTGTGGTTTGGTGCTTTATCAGCTCTGAAATACACGCATTTGAATTTTTAAACACTCGCCCTTCTACATATACATTGGCTAATACTGGCGCCGTGCCACAAAGAAAAAGTCGATTTTTATAGAGTGATAACTTGTTCATGAGGTCTTTATCAGCGTCTTTCCAAAGGCCATCTTGATAAAACACCGTATAGGCCTTTTCAAACTTTTGCGCCAATTCAATTGCAGCCGCTACACTAAAGGAGTGAGTAAGTAGGTGGACAGAAAACTTAACATCCGTTAGCTCTAACGCCATTAACGCAAGACGCCATATGGGGGTTTGGTAGCCGGCGATTAAAAGTACGGTTTCTGAAGGCCTTTTCTTAGCCACCTTGGCATTTGTGCGCATCAGTGCATAGCGCACTAATTCACTTTCAGCAAAACCAAGTGCTGCACCATAGTCATCTATTAAACTTAGCTCAGCAAACAAAGGCTTTAATAAGTGCTCACTACAAATAGGCGCAGGATAATTAGAGAATGCTTTTTGTAGTAAATGTTCGACCTTACTTAATGAAAACGCCGTAACAGCAGCTTTGAGCTCGATGGTGGCATCTGACCAATCGCCTATTTCGACTACTTGTGAGTCTATTGCTACTTTTTGTTCAAGTAATGATTTCACCTTACCAATGGGAACACCCCTAGCTACTAGGGTAAGAATGCGCCCTATAATGGCTACATCTTTTTCTGAGTAAAGCCTGTGCCCCTTAGGTGTTCTTTGTGGCTTTAACAAACCATAACGACGCTCCCACGCCCTCAAAGTAACTGTATTGATTTGTGTGCGCGCACTCAATTCGCGTATCGGGAATTGGCTTTGAAGGCTTTGATTTTCATCGTCTGCCATTACTTTTCAACCTATATGGATCCATGTTAATTCAAAAAATAATTATACAAAAAATAATACTGTACAAGTATTTAACTGTACAGTATTATTTTTATACTGTTGTTTAATCGTAATACCAAATGCTGTCCACACCTACTACTGTCTCTACTAAAGCCATCACCCCTGAAGTTGCCATCATAGGTGCTGGAAGCGCCGGTTGCCTCATAGCCAATTTACTTGATAAAGATGGCATTGACTGCCTTCTGATAGAAAAAAGCAGAGGTATGGGCGGTCGCTGCAGCCGCAGACGTATTAGCACAGACGACGATACACACTATGCCATAGACCTGGGTGGCTCTGATATTTCTCCAAAAAAAGTCACAAATTCATCACTTAAAAAGATGCTTGATACCTGGCGTAATGCAGGTTATTTATCCCAATGGGTGCAGAATACTAGCCGTTTTGACCACCAATGTGTAGCCAATAAGACAGTATCTACTTTGTGTGGCGCACCTTCAATGAATTCATGGCATAGTAATATTGCTAGTCATATTAATACATTGATCCAAAGTAGAGTGTGCAGCTTAAAAAAAGCTGACGGCTACTGGCATTTATTGGATGAAAAAAATCATATTATTGCTGTTAGCAAGAAAATTGTAATCACTGCACCCCCAGAACAAACACGTGCTTTATTAGACACTGCGCAGTTATTAGATCCCATTAGCTTGCCTGACACCTTGCCACAAGAAAGCTTACCTCAATATGTTTGTGCTATTGGATTTGCTCACCCACAAATTATGGATGCAGATGTTTACCAAAGTGGACATATTTCCTTACACAAAGCCATCCGTGAAAACAGTAAACCTGGCAGAGCATACCCCACTGACTTAAAAGAAGTTTGGGTGCTACAAAGCACCTATGAGTGGGCACAAGAGCTATGCCACATGGACAGCAATACAGCGGCGACTAAACTGGCGGATGCATTTTGTAAGCACTTTGGTATTGAAGATAAACCTATAGTTCTCACATCTCATTATTGGCGTATGGCTAAATATAAAACAGTAATGCCAAACACTGCCCAGTATTTTTGGGATGAAGAAAACAAAATTGGTTGCATTGGCGACTGGTTAGGTGGTGGAGGCACAACGGGGGCGCTCACTAGTGCCGTTACATTACATCAAGCAATGCTTGATTCTATATAGGCTGTGACGGTATAAATAATGACCAACTCGAACACCATCACCTCTGATAGAGCAGACAGCAAGCCAAGCCAACACGCCATAAACGTTGGCATTAGCGCTTGCTTAACAGGTAATGAGGTGCGTTATAATGGAGGCCATACACAGTCACGTTTGTGTCTTGATTTATTAAGCCAGTGCTTCACATTTACAAGCTTTTGCCCAGAAGTAGCGGCAGGTTTTAGCATACCAAGGCCCACTATGAGGCTCACTGGTGACCCAGATTCACCAAAACTAGTGTTTAGCAATGATGACGCTAACGACTTAACTGACCAGCTGGTTAAAGGTTTTGAAAAGGAACTACCTAAAATGGGCCATCTTGACGGTTACATTTTAATGAAAAACTCGCCTAGCTGTGGCCTTGAGAAAATAAAAGTTTATCAAGGTAATGGCCATCCACATCAAACCCGGGCTACTGGGGTTTTTGCTAAGGCGTTAAAAAAACAATACCCTTTTATGCCCATCGAAGAAGAAGGGCGTTTGCATGACAGCAAATTATTTGATAACTTTTTATTACGCGTTTATGCCTACAATAATTTCAGAAAAGACGTTATAGAACAGCCTAGCCTCCATCATTTAATGGTGTTTCATAGTAGCTATAAATACCTACTGATGGCGCATAACCAAGATAAGTGTCGCGCACTTGGCCGCCTTTTAGGATCCCATAAAAAAGGCTCCCTAGAAGCGCTTATTAATTGTTATTTTAGTGGCTTTATTGACGCACTTTCTAAGCCAGCTAGTAGAAAAAACCACACCAATGCTTTGTTTCATATTTTGGGTTATTTGAAAGACAAATTATCCCCCATAGCCACACAGCACATTATTAGCGTGATTCATAATTATAATAAAGGCCTAACACCACTAACTACGCCTTTGACGTTGCTTAAGCATCAGTTAATGCAGCACGGCTGTGATTACATTAAAGATCAGCGCTACTTGGAGCCATACCCTGAGATAATCAGCCCTATGGTTGACACCTTTAAATGACACTACAACTAAGAAAGGTTCACTATGCATATACTTGTTGAGAAGTTTTGCAATTACTACAAAGAGTTTAGCCAAGAAAGCATCCCTGGGCTTGATGAGATGTACCACCAAAATGTCATTTTACAAGACCCATTCAGCAAGCTTGAAGGGCTAGACAATGTAAAACAACATTTTAGCCAAATGATGCAAAATGTGAGCTACTGCCGCTTTGAAATTATAAATGTAGTGAGTAATGAGGGACAGGCGTTTATCACTTGGACCATGATGTTTGCTCACCCCAAGCTAAATAACCATGAAGAAATTGTAGTAGATGGTGTGAGTGATATTAAGTTTGATGAGCGCATCTCCTACCATCGCGACTATTTCGACGTAGGGGCTATGTTTTACGAACACGTCCCTGTAGTTAAAGGTGTAATAAAAATGCTTAAAAAAAGGCTAACAGTGTGAAACGTATATTAATAACAGGCGCAAGCTCAGGCATTGGTATGCACCTTTGTAACAGTTACTTATTAGCTGGGTGGCATGTTATTGCTTGTGGCAGATCTATGCAAAAGCTCCAAGACGCTATGCCATCAGACCATAATGAGCTTACTTTATGCACGTTTGATATAAACCAACCAACGCAAGCTATTGAAACGCTTAAACAATTTGATTCACTTGATTGTGTGATTTTAAATGCCGGAACATGTGAATACATGGATGACCCGTTGTCATTTGATAGCGCACTATTTAAGCGAGTGATCGAAACCAATGTCATTGGCACAGGCTACTGTTTAGAGGGTGTCATCGGCAACATCAAACGCGGTGGGCAGCTAGCCATTGTAAGCTCCTCTGTCACGCTTTTACCACTGACGCGCTCAGAGGCTTATGGCGCCTCAAAAGCTGCATTAGATTACTTAGCACGCACTTTGGCAATAGACCTAAGCCCCAAAGACATTGCTGTGTCATTGATCCGCCCAGGCTTTGTTGATACCGCCCTAACTCAAAAAAATACATTTTCTATGCCTGGAATTATTACGGGAGAGCAAGCCTGCAAGTACATCATGCGCGGTCTTGAAAAAAGAAAACTAGAGATAAACTTCCCCAGATTATTCTTTTTTACTATGAATTTATTAGCCTTTTTACCAAACAAACTGTGGCGTCAACTTGCCATTAAAATGATCAGGACACCATAATGATAGCTTTAAATACCAAGAAAAAGCGCATTGCCATTATTGGTAGTGGCATTTCTGGTCAAACTTGCGGTTACTTACTTAGCAAGCAAAATGAAGTGACCTTATTTGAAGCCAATAATCACTTAGGTGGGCATACAGCAACCATTGACCTAGATATAGAAGGTAAAACTTTGCCTGTGGATACTGGGTTCATCGTATTTAACGATCGAACTTATCCTAACTTCATCAAAATGATGGACCAAATTGGCATAACCAGTAAACCCACTGAAATGAGTTTTAGCGTCCACAATAAAGCCACAGGCTTTGAATACAACGGACATAGTTTAAACACCCTCTTTGCACAGCGACGAAACTTATTAAGCCCACGATTTTATTCCTTTATTTTTGAAATCCTACGTTTCAATAAGATGGCTAAAAAAGCCAATGCATCGGGTGAAACTGACCTAGGTACTTTAGGTGAGTTTCTGGATAAGCATAGTTTTAGCGATTATTTTGCTACCCATTATGTACTGGCAATGACTGCAGCTATTTGGTCAGCATCTATTAATAGCTGTAGAGATTTTCCACTGCAGTTTTTCCTAAGCTTTTTAACCAACCACGGCCTGCTGGACATTGCCAACCGACCTCAGTGGTATGTGATTGAAGGTGGGTCTCGCAGCTATATCAAAGGGCTCACCCAATCCATTCAAGATATTCGCCTTGGCACACCAGTGCAATGGGTCACCCGTCACTGTGAACATGTGGAAATCACCAGCGACAAGGGCACTGAAGTATTTGATGAAGTTATTTTTGCTTGCCATTCAGATCAAGCCCTACATCTACTGAATGACCCCAGCCAACAAGAGTCAAAAGTGCTTGGCGCTATGAAATATCGCTCCAATGACGTGGTGTTGCACACAGATAAGACCTTATTACCCAAACGCAAAAATGCCTCCGCTAGCTGGAACTATTGCATTGACCCACAGGTTGACGAGCTACCCACACTCACTTACAACATGAATATTTTGCAAGGCCTAAAAACTAAGCAAGACCTTTGTGTCACGCTCAACCAAACACAAAACATTGACCCAGCACACATCTTGCGACAATTTACGTATTCACACCCTGTTTTTTCTCTTGAGTCTATTGCCGCACAGAAACAACGTCATACGATTTGTGGTGATAACCTCACCCACTTTTGTGGCGCTTATTGGTACAACGGATTTCATGAAGACGGTGTGAAAAGTGCACTAGATGTATGCCAACGTTTTGGTGTTACGTTGGATACTATGGAAACTAACCCACTCACAGCAAGCGCTGATGCATAGACCTCATTCAACTGTCCCAGCAGCCAGCCATGATGTTGTGGACACCACAAATGCCACAAAAGGCGCATTTAATAGTGCGTTTTATATTGGCCATGTGTTTCATAAGCGCTTTGTCCCCAAAGTGCATAAGTTCACCTACCCTTTGTATATGAATTTCATCGACCTTGATGAAGTTGAATTACTTGATAAGAAATTTTGGTGGTTTTCATCGAAAAAATGGGCTCCTTTACAGCTCAAAGCTACAGATTATTTAAAGGATAGAACGCCTTTAACTAGCGATGAAAACCAAAGCACAGGCAACCATTTAAAGGCCACTGCCCTTGCCGCAGCAAAAGCCTTGGGTGCAGACTTAAGTGGCATTGATCAGGTGTGTATGTTGGCACAACTACGCTGTTTAGGTATTTACTTTAGCCCCGTGAATTTTTTCTTTTTATACGAAAAAAATACTGCAAAATACCTCATTGCAGAAGTCAGTAACACCCCATGGAATAATACCCACAGCTACTTAATCGACTTAACTGCCCCTGCCCCTACCGAAAAAGCTTTTCATGTTTCTCCGTTTATGGATTTAGACATGGTGTATCAGTGGCAGGTAAAAGAACCCAAATTAAACACTAAAATTGTTATCGAAAGCTGGCGTGACCGTCGGTTATTTATGGCTGTTTTTGACGCCCAACGTTATGATATTAATACTAAAAAAGTAACAGCCATATTTCTTCGCTGGCCCATTGTCACTGTGAGCATAGTGAGGGCTATTTATTGGCAGGCCTTCAAATTGTATATTAAAGGCATACGTTACGTACCTTACCAAACCAAACAACAAGAACTACCCACAGTAATTGCTGGGAAGCCCAATACAAAGAGCAAGCCATGACCACAACTAACACCCAGAGTATTGAGAAAATGACCAAACCATCAATGAGTAAGCGCATTGTATTTTCATTACTCAAAAAGCTAAATGGGGGTCATATTCGTTTGATTGAAAATGGCTCCCAAGTGCTATTTGGTGACAAAGATGCCACCATTAATGTAACGATCACTATTCATGACCCAAAAGCTTATTCTAGTATCCTGTGGGGCGGCAGCATAGGTGCTGGAGAAGCCTATGTAGAAGGTTTATGGAGTGCCGATGATTTAGTGGGGGTGATTCAATTATTCTCTCGAAATCTAGCCACTTTGGAACAATATGAACAGCGCTTTGGCTTTTTATTGAACATTACCAATTTGTTTAAGCATCGCCTTAATCGCAATAGTAAAAAAGGCAGCCGCACCAACATTGCAGCCCACTATGACTTAAGCAATGAGATGTACAAGCTCTTTTTAGACAAGGCTATGCAATACTCATCAGCTATATACCCCAGTGCACAAGCCACGTTAGAAGAAGCCCAGCAACATAAACTAAAAACCATTTGTGAGGCACTGAACCTAACTGAAGATGATCAGTTGTTAGAAATAGGCACTGGCTGGGGCGGACTGGCCTGCTATGCGGCCAAGAACTATGGCTGCCATGTTACTACAACCACTATTTCAGATGCTCAGTTTGAGCTTGCCAAAAAACGTGTGGAAGATGAAAATCTTAGCCAAAAAATCACCTTACTTAAAAAAGATTACCGTGACTTAACCGGGCAATTTTCTAAGATTGTGTCTATTGAAATGATTGAAGCGGTAGGTCATAAATTTATGCCTACCTATTTTTCTATGATAGACACCCTATTAAAGCCAGGTGGTAAAACTCTCATTCAAGCTATTACCATGAATGACCAACGCTACGATGGTTATGTTAAGAATGTAGACTTTATTCAACGTCATATATTTCCAGGGGGCCATCTTCCGTCTGTAAGTGTGATTTGTGATCTTCTTAAAAACAACACCAACATGTACATGAAGCAGTTGTCAGACTATCGAATTGATTATGCAAAGACCTTAAGTGCATGGCGAGACAGTTTTTTAGAAAACCGTGAGGCTATTACACAACTAGGCTTTACTGATGATTTTATCCGCTTATGGGAGTATTATTTTTGTTACTGCGAAGGCGGCTTTCGTGAATCGGCCATTGGCTTAGTTCATATTGAGCTGGTCAAGAACGAATATTAAGGACCCAATAATGAAAATGTGGACATGGTTTCAACCCATTAGCTTTCAAGCCATATGGCTATGCCTTATTTGGGGTGGCAACACTTGGTTACCTTTAAGCATCGCTATTTTAGCGCTACATTTTTTGTTAAGCCCTACTCGCTTAGACGATGTGAAAGTGATCCCATTAGCATTAGTAGGATTTGCCATAGATTTATTTTTGACTCAATTTGGGTTATTTAGTTTTGCTCAGTGGCCACTGTGGTTGTTGCTACTATGGATGGCTTTTATCCTTAATTTGGGTCATAGCATGCGCTTTTTAAGACGATTTAAGCTTATTTATCTTGTGTGCTTTAGCGCCTTGGGTGGGACCTATGCATATTGGGTAAGCTGGAAATTGGGAGCAGTAGAGCTGCCATATGGAGCTATATTTTCCTTGGCCATCATCGCTGTTAATTGGAGCATTGTGTTACCTGTGTGCGTTAAGGCTGATGAATTTATACGGAAGCCTGCTGATGCGTAAATGGATCCCACAGTTCACATTGGTTATAGCCTTGCATTTGCTCTTTGTAACGGCAGCTTCTGCCAGTGAAGAGGCCAAGTTAGATACGCCTTTATTGAGCACAAACAGTGCGATTACATTGGAGTCTTTACCTAGTTTTAAGCAAGTAGGCAAAGCTCAAATGAAATGGCTTTGGTTGAAAATTTACCAAGCCACGCTTAAAACTCCAAGTGGGGTATATCAGCCTAATACATGGCCAATATTGCTTGAATTAAATTACCAAAAAGACATCACAGCTAAACAGTTAATCACCTCCACAGTAAAAGATTGGGAGCGTCAAAATATTAATTATGATGAACTCTGGATCAAAAAGTTAAATGAAATTTGGCCAGACGTATCATCACAGGATCAACTTACATTGTATGTAGATGAGGCAAGTATTAGCCACTTTTTTTATAATTCACAATTTATAGGCTTAGTGAATGATATTTTATTTGCCCCTGCTTTTAGCGCCATTTGGCTATCTGAAAACACCATAAAGCCAGCACAACGTAACCAACTAATAGGCATTACACCATGAAAAATCTTGCGCGTTATATCCGTTCTTTTTCACGTTTTTTTATCGCCATAAGCTTAGGCTTATTTTTAGTAGGGTGTAGCACCACCATTGCTGATTACAAAACCACCACACCCGAATTTGACATGAAGAGTTTTTTTGATGGCAAGCTTATTGCCTATGGCATGGTGCAAGACAGGCAAGGCAAGGTCATTAGGCGCTTTCATGCTGACTTAGTGGGCTCATGGGAGGGTAATTCTGGCCTTTTAGAAGAGGACTTTTTTTATGATGATGGTGAAACTCAGCGTCGTGTATGGAGCTTAATAAAGCATGGCAACAATCAATACAGCGGTGTAGCCTCTGATTCTGTGGGAGAAGCCACAGGCCAAAGTGAAGGTTTTGCATTCAATTGGCGCTACACCCTTGCCATTGACGTGGATGATACAACGTGGGATATCCAATTGAATGATTGGATTTATCAACTTGATGATTCGCGGCTAATAAACGTCACTGAAATGACAAAGTGGGGCTTCCATGTGGGCCAAATCACACTTGTTATAGAAAAGGTTAAATAACGTGAGCTTAGCCTCCCCCATTACCATCATGTGGTTTCGCCAAGACTTGCGCCTGCAAAATAACCCAGCCCTTAGCGCTGCGTTTACAGCAAGTAATGTGCTGCCTATTTATATACTTGATGATGAAACAGCAGGCCAACATCGCATGGGGGCAGCTAGCAGATGGTGGTTACACCATTCATTAACCAAGCTTGATGCCTCACTAGGCAATGCACTTAATGTATATAGTGGCAACGCCACCATGATTATTGAAGACTTGTGTCAACGTTTTGATGTGGAAGCGGTTTTTTGGAATCGTTGTTACGAACCCCATAACATCGAACAAACTAAGCACATAAAAATACAACTTTCTGCCTTAGACATTAAGGCCAACAGCATCAACGGCTCGTTACTGAACGAGCCTTGGTCTGTATTTAAAAAAGATGGCAGCCCATACAAAATCTTTACCCCATATCATCGTGAAGCATGCAAAGTAGATCAGCCTACCGCCCTTTTGCCAGCGCCTGTTTTGCCACAAACCGTGGTGGTTGATCCAAAAGCCACAGACTTAGAAAGCCTCTCGTTGTTACCAAAGATAAAATGGGACACTTCGTTTTATGAGCAATGGACACCGGGAGAAGAAGGTGCTTTTTTGGCACTTAATCGGTTTTTGGCAGACGGCATCAATAATTACAAAGAAGGCAGAGACAGACCTGCATTAAAGTCTTTTTCTAGCCTATCCCCGCACCTGCATTTTGGTGACATTTCACCTGATCAAATCATTAATGCCTTGCTTACTGTAGAAAATGATCAAAACAGTGAACACTTTAAAAAAGAAATCCGTTGGCGTGAATTTTCTTATTATTTATTGTTTCACTTTCCAGGTTTGCCAGAGCAAAATTTAAAACCAAATTTTGACAAATTCCCATGGGAAAATAACCCTAATTATTTAAAGTGCTGGCAACAAGGCCTTACAGGCTACCCCTTAGTGGATGCGGGCATGCGCGAACTTTGGCAAACAGGCTATATGCATAACCGTGTGCGCATGGTAACAGCATCCTTTTTGATCAAAAACTTATTGGTAGACTGGCGCCTAGGTGCTAGCTGGTTTTGGGATTGCTTAGTAGATGCAGACTTAGCTAGCAATAGTGCAAGCTGGCAATGGGTTGCAGGCTGTGGCACTGATGCCTCACCTTACTTTCGAGTATTTAACCCTATTACTCAGGGCGAAAAATTTGATCCCAAAGGTGAATACACAAGGCGCTTTTTACCGGAGCTAAAAGACCTGCCCGACAAATACCTGTATAGACCTTGGGAAGCGCCTCCAGAGGTGCTTCGTAAGGCCAATGTCACCATGGGCGACACTTACCCTCACCCTGTTGTGCAGATCAAAGAATCACGACTAAGAGCCCTAGAGGCCTATAGTTTAACAAGAGGCTAATGAAGGCTTGCTGGCTAGCTTGCTCTTTAAGAGGAGTAAGCTAACCTTTTGCCCCATTGACCAGCGTGCTGCGCTGCACAATTTTCTTCTGTGTCGTATAACACGTGATCCATCACATTATTTACGTTCACATCGGCTTCATTTAATTTTGATCCAATCTGCGTGGCAAGTGTGATGTGCTTTTTGTCTTGCATAAAAACATCAAGATTTTCATTGGTATCAAAAATGCACACCACCTTTAAGCTGTAAGGGAAGTTTGTGTAGTTAACCAAATGTGTAAGCCACACAAACCCATGAATGCCTTTACACGTTTGTTCACACAATTGCGTGAGCACACGGGTAAGCTGTTTATCTATTTTTTTATCTGTTTTACGCATCGGTTAGCTCTAGTGAAAGGTACATGATTTTAGCTTTTATCATGCAAGCTAGTGTTAAATTAGCACCAACCTTGTCGCCATTGGCTAATGTCTTTTAATTGTTGCCACTGTATAGGCGCTTCACGTTTGGTCATCACCGCTTCTATCGTGCATGAGGTTACCATACCTTCTTCATCAAATTTTACAGCGCTGACAGTGAAGTGTTTTTCCTTATTTTCTGGCTTTACTGCTGTCCATTTACTATTGAGCAACTTTTTGGGGTTAATTGGATTCACTATTTATTCCTAGGTAAAAATACTTTATTTACTGGCAGAGGCTAGCCCTAAGCCAAAGAGTACAAAAACACCTCCGCCTGCACGATTGACTATGCGCCCGCCCTTTGGCGTAGACAACCAAGTGCGTGCAGACTTTGCAACAAAGGCATATAAAAAATGCACTAGCAAGTTGAGGCTGCTATAGGTGACTACTAAAATTAAAAATTGGCTGGCATAACCAGACGCTGAAAAGTCTAAAAATTGTGGAAAAATAGACATGAAAAAGAAAATGGCCTTAGGGTTGGTTAGCTGTAATGTTAGCCCTTCAAGAAACTGAAGTTGAATATTAGCCACTGATTTTTTGCTAGCATCCATCTGCGCCAAAGGGCTACGCCAAAGTTTGATACCTAAATAAATAAGGTAGGCGGCGCCTATGTATTTCATTAATGTGAATGCTAAAGCTGATGTGGATAAAATAACCCCCACACTGGTTGCTGAGATGCCAGCTACTACAAAGGTGCCAACAGCAATGCCGACGATGCCGCCAACTGCACCAGTAAAACCAAACCGGATTGAATTGGTTAAGGTGAGTAACACACCAGGACCCGGGCTTAGTATTGTGATCGTAGCGATCAATGTGAAAAGTAAGTAGTTATCCATGCAACACCTCTTCAGTTATATTCTTTTTGTTGAGCCTATTAACTAAAGCTATGCTTTAATCAACAATTTGGATCAATTAATGGTCATTTCTACACATCCTTCACATTTAAGTTTACCCCAGACTAACCCTGGCGTAACTACGGTGCTTGCGTATTTGATCATTAAATTCCCTTACATTGATGCGCACATTTGGCAACAACGCGTGCTAGATGGAAAAGTGCATTACCATGATGGATCCAAGGTTACACTGCAATCCTTGTTTCAACCACAGCAAAGGATTTACTACTATAGAGAAGTAGAAAATGAGCCTGTCATTCCCTTTAAAGAAAATATTATATTTCAGAATCAACATATTTTAGTGGCCTATAAACCCCACTTTTTAGCGGTAACCCCAGGTGGCATTTATGTGAACGAATGTCTGCAAAACCGTCTAAGAGCTAGCACTGGCATTGATAACCTACAAGCATTACATCGCTTAGACCGAGTTACCGCTGGGCTAGTTATGTTTTCTACCAACCCAGACACTCTCAGTGACTATCATGGTTTATTTCAAACACGCAAAATGCACAAAACCTATCAGGCTATTGCTAGTATCAACAAAGATAAGCCTATCAAGGGGTTGGAGTGGGAGATAAAAAATCGCATTGCGCAGGGTAATCCAAAATTTTGCATGCGCGTGGCCCAAGGTGATGCCAATAGCCACTCTGTGATTAGGTGTTTGCAGCAGCTAAATGGACAAGCACTGTTTGAGTTAAACCCTATTACAGGCAAAACCCACCAGCTGCGTTTACACATGCAAACCTTGGGCTGGCCTATACTCAATGACCGTTACTACCCCGTATTACAGCACTTATGTGCAGATGACTATAGCGCGCCATTGCAGCTATTAGCCAAGCAGCTGGCATTTATTGACCCTATGACCCAAAAACCAATGAGCTTTAGCTATGAGGGAAATTTATCACTACCTGCATAAAGCATCGCTGATTAATGCTAGCGACTGTGTAGATTGCACCATTGTTCACGCCTATACTGAGTGGGTGTTATGTAATTACTATTAGCCATGCCTGCCAACTTAATGATGCCTAAAAAATGTCCACTTTAAAATATCTTTCAAACTACTCAGAACAAGTAAAAGCGCAAGTATTAAAGCTAGTGGAACAAGAAAAACTGGCTGATTATCTACTCAAAAAATACCCTACCACCCATCAGCTTGTGAATGACAAATCATTGCGCGAATATGCGGTATCCATCAAAAACCAATACATCAAAAAATCATCGCCATTAAGTCAGGTGATTTATGACCCTAAAATACATGTCATCAACAACGCCCTTGGGCTGCACACCTTTGTTTCTAGAGTGCAGGGTAATAAACTTAAAAGTAAAAATGAGATTAGAATTAGTGATGTGTTTAGAAAGTCTCCAGAAGCATTTTTAAGAATGATTGTGGTGCATGAGCTGGCTCACCTAAAAGAAAAAGACCACAACAAAGCCTTCTACAACCTATGCTGTCATATGGAAAGTGACTACCACCAGCTCGAACTAGACATGCGTCTTTATTTAACCCAAATATCTTTGTATGGCGATATTTACTAACACCACCATACAAAGGCAATATGTTAGGGCCGCTTATCAAACGCCTTAACGCCTTCACCGATGTGATGAAACTTCTGTTTATCACAAGTAAAAATAGCGACCGCGGGGGTGAAAATAGAAGGATCATCAAACGTGCCCACTTTTAAAATAATCGAAGTAGGCCTCATGGGGTTTTGAGTACCAATAGCTGTGCCGCAATGATTACAAAATAGCCGTGTCACCGCTTTTTCAAGATCTGGGCGTTTAAATGTTTTGGCTTGCCCTTTGGTGAAATTAAAGCCTTCTAATGGCATGATCATGATGATGTTGGGGTTGCCACCAGTAATATACTGACACTCTCTACAATGGCACTGAACGCTAGCCTGAGGCTCTCCTTGTGCTATATACCTAAGTTCTCCACAATAACACCCACCTTCAATCTTCATATTTTTCTCCATGGTTTAACTGGCAACATAACATTGAATTTACATTAAAATTTTATTTAAGACCCTAGCTTAGTTCATGCAACATCATCATAATAATGTGACATTAAGCTTATCCAGAGCAACCACTATGCTTACTCCACTTGCTTCACTGTCGATACTATACCCAAAGCACCTACAAGGGTTAGCCAGCATTGCAGAAAAAGCCATGAGTTATCAAAAGTGTGACAGCATTTTGATCCACAGTGGTGCGCCAAAGCTATCCTTTTTAGATGATTACCACCATCCCTATAAAGCCAATCCTCACTTTACTTGGTGGCTACCTATTACCCAAAGCCCCCATTGTTATCTACTCATTCAAACAGGCCAAAAGCCTGTGCTTTTTTATCATTTGGCAGATGACTTTTGGCATGTGCCACCCCAGCCACCACAAGGGTTTTGGTGTGATTATTTTGATATTCATTTGTGTGCTGATTTAGCTCAGGTAAAGCGTGGGCTAAATCAGTATCAATCTACAAATGAAAATAGGGCTTGGATTGGAGAAGACATAGAGCTTGCTAAAGAGCTGGGGATACTTCAAGCAAACCCTGAAGGCCTTATGCACCAGTTGCACTATGCCAGAGCAGTTAAAAGCCAATACGAGCTTGCCTGTTTAACACAGGCCAATGTAGCCGCTTTTGCAGGGCATCAAGGGGCAAAACAGGCTTTTATGGCGGGTAAAAGTGAGCTTGACACTCAGCTTGCCTATCTATGTGCAGCCCAACAAGACACCTTGCAAATGCCCTATCGCAACATTGTGGCTTTTGGCCACCATAGTGCCATATTGCATTATCAACATTATGATCATAGCCCTCAAAACATGAATCAGCCTCAAAGTTTTTTGATTGATGCAGGGGCATCATTTAATGGCTATGCAGCAGATGTGACCCGCTGCCATAGCCGAGGGAGTGTGCTTTACAAAGAGCTAACACAGGCTATGACACAAGCCCAAGCAAAGATATGTGCGATGGCCAAGCCTGGAGTGAGCTTTGTGGATTTACATCTACAAATGCACCAGCGGGTGCTAGATATACTGATCGATTTTAACCTAGTGCAAGGCTCTAAAGACGAGCTAATAACAAGCCATATCAGCAGTGCGTTTTTTCCTCATGGGCTGGGCCACTTATTAGGTTTGCAGGTGCATGATATCGGCGGCTGGCAGCAAGATGAGCTTGGCACTATGTTGTCGCCACCAAAGCAACATGGGTTTTTACGCTGCACTAAAACCCTAGAACAAAACATGGTGATCACCGTAGAGCCTGGACTTTATATTATTGATAGTTTGTTGGAAAAGTGGAAAAAGTCAGGCTTTGCACACTTGCTTAACACCACCACAATAGACCATTTAAGGCCTTTGGGCGGCGTGCGTATAGAAGACAATATAGTAGTGGCACAAACGCCTGTTAAGCTTTCTTTATAGGCACATAGGTAATCAATATTGGATGGTAAAATCAAGTGGATTTATTTGACTAGCCAGCGTTACTAATCTGGCTGCGCCCATACTGCATATTCATTGCCATTGGGGTCTGCAAAGTGAAACCTTCGCCCCCCTGGAAAATAAAAAATAGGCTGTAAAATTTCACCTCCAGCGGCCTCTACTTTAGATAAGGTGGCTTCAATGTTGTCACTAAAGAATATAATAAGTGCACTTCCCCTTTTGGCAGAAACAGTGTCATCTGACTTGAAAAATCCACCATCAAGGCCTTGATTAGAGAAGGCGGTGTACTCAGGCCCAAAGTCTTCAAACTCCCACGCAAATACTTCTGTAAAAAAAGCCTTAGCCTTTGAAATGTCTCTAGCTGGAAACTCAACGTAATTTATTTTTTCATGCTCATTCATTATCATCACCTTGTAAATTAATCGGCCTAAACCAATTGATAATCCATGCCATAAGTAAACCGCAGCCTAGGCCTGTGATGTTAGCTGCCAAATCAAGCCACTCACCATGGCGGTTCACGAAAGGTTGTATCAGCTCTATGGCGCCTCCCCAAAAGGCAAAGAATGCACCCATTAACAACCAATATTTTGGTTTGCGCAAAGCTACGGGAAACATCAAAGTACCATAGGCAATAAGGTGGTGGGTTTTATCGCTGCCTGGCACCACAGGCAGGCTTTGTGCAGGGTAGAGCGAAAGTATGGTGATGGCTGCAAGTATGACCGCAGTGATTACCACCCAATAAGTTTTGACCATGGCAAGTAGTGATGTCATTAGGTATTTTCCTTAGTGAAAAACATAGCTGTGCCTTTAAACCTAGCGCTTTTTACTTAGTATTTTCAAACACAGTAACGTATGTTTGTGTGCCTTGTATGTCTGTATTTTGAAGGCTAAGGCCATGTGATACAAAGCTGTCTATATGCTTTGGCGTGAGCAGCCAAGGCGGGCCATTGGCAAAATCTCTTTGGTTATTTCCTACTTCAGCGATCACCAATAGCTTGCCACAACCCGCTACAAAACCCGCTATATTTTCTATTAATTGGTGTTCATATTTAGGCGGCAATGCCTGCACGGTATAGATCTCCAGCACAAAATCAAACTTATTAGCCCATTGCCCTTGGCTTTGTAATAGATCGGCTTGAACAAAGCTCACCTTTGATTGAGGGAAGCGCTCTTTACACAACTTAATGGCAGTGTGTGACACATCAAAGGCTGTCACTACAAAACCAAGGCGTTCCAGCTCTATGGCATCATCACCCATGCCACACCCTACCACCAAGGCTGCCTTGGCATCCCCTACCAGTGGGTTTTTTGCTAGCCATCGCTTAAAAGATGGATGCGTATCCATAGTTGCCCAAGGCACACCATCACCTGCTTTGTTGGAGCCTGCATATAAAGGCTCAAACCAATCTACGGGTTTATTTTCTTGGATAGAAAATCGTTGCTGAGTGCTGTTTTTCAATTATTTACTCCAAGTTTTGTAAGCGATTTATGGACTGCCTTCATAAGGCTTAGTTAGCTCTAATGGGCAATCTATAATAGGTTAAGGTTTTATCTGTGCGCTCTACTTGAGCACCAATTCTATTATAGAATTTTTTGCCTTGGTTGTTGGCACTGCTTACTGTCCAAGATATATGAGATGCACCCAGTTTAATAGCTTCTTGTTGCAACGCATTGATCATCTTTAGGCCACCGCCGTTTGATCGCTGCGCACTGTGCACAAACAAATCATCTAGCCAGATGGATGGTGAACCAGAAAAGGAAGAAAAACGCGTATGGTAAAACGCAAAACCCACAGCCTCTTTTTCATTTTTCAAAAGAATAGCGTGGGCCAATGGATTGTCTCCAAAAAGAGCTTTCTCTATTTTCTCTAAAGTGATACTCACTACGCTAGGAGAGCCCCGCATTTGCTCATCAAATGCTGCTTTTAATCGAATAAAGGCCAGAATTTGCGGCCAGTCACTTTTTTCGACTAGGCTTACATGCATAAAATTTCCCTTTTGCGTGTGCTTATGAGATTCGTTTGATTAGTTATCTAGCTTCAATTCCATAAAAATAAAGGGGCCGTCATCCATGCTTTCTCTAAAACCTAGCCTCTGGTAGAGCTTTTGGGCTGGATTGCCTGCAAAAACTTTAAGCTTTATGGCCTTCATATTTTCTGATTTAGCTATATTAATAGAGTGTTTCACAGCCATTGTGCCAATGCCAAAACCTTGGTGTAGATGCGAAACTTGAAGATCTCTAATATATAAAACACTTCCCTTTCTCCATAGTCTAATAAAACCTACCTTAGCACTGTCTTTAAGAATTTGAATGTTTTCGAATTCTGCCCAAGTTTGATCAAAGTGCTCATCATTCCACACTATATTGTACTGTTCATAATAAGAAGTCATATTTTGCCTTACTAAGGCCTTGGCGAAGGTCATGTCACATGAGTTTTGAAACCTAGTCATATCTCTACCATGTATTTAATTCCTGCCACGCCTAAGTTTTAGAACTTACTTGGTTTCTTGCACATCTATAAATTTGTGACAACTATTGCACTGATATTTAACTGTCATTCTTACTACAGTTTTTGCGCTCCCATTAAAGTTATGTTGCATGTGCACGCTAAAGGGCACGATACCTTCTAGCTCTTCACTAATCTTTTTAAATTTGCCTGCCTTACAGTATTGGCATTTATACCCAAACCCATTTTTAAATAAAGATTTTCCAATAAACACCAATAATATGAGGGAAAAAAGCCATAGCGGATTTATTGACAATTCATGCATAAGTAAACATCTCAATCGGTATGGGTAAAATCAAAAAGGACTACAATATGAGAGAAAAAATGGTGTTTCATATCGAACCCCTTTGAGAGTTTTGTTCAGACTTCACACACTTCATAATTATTACCTTACAACTAACGCCCAAAGCAGCGGTACGCATTAGCGCTTCCAGTTCACAGGGCGCAGCTTCCTCTGATTGTTAAGTGTGGATAGCCCAATATTTACTACTAACTTTAATAGAAGAAATGTTTAGATTTTCTGGTAAATTTCGAATTGCTAACCAATACTCTTCTCTGACATCATCGTCTATTTCTGCTTTAGTGCTGTAAAGCGCATTACGACCATCTTTACGACAACCTGATATCCAATAATGCTCGCCAGTTACCACATCAAAAAAATTAGATTTAAAGCCACTGCCTTTTAAAGTTTCAAATATTTTTCCCTGGTAGTGTAAAGACTTACCAGATTTAGAAAATTTCACACGACCAATTCTGGCACTTCCAGTCAAGCCATCATCGCCTTTGTTCTCGATATACATTATCTGTGTAGATGGCCTCATTTTTTCCTTTTACACTTAACGCCGCCTTTTTGTGTTTATCCCAAGCAAGGCTTTGTTATAACTTAATTTATTCAAATTTTTGTGATTGAGGTAAATTGTCAGTAATTTCATGCCAAGCAGCCTTACTACCTACATAAACATGACGAGTCGGCTTTACTTTAGGATCTGTATCTAAGGTGCCAAATGGAAAACCTAAAATTTCGGGATGAGCATCAAATTTTGTAAATAAGCTAGAGCCACACTCAGAGCAGAAACTTTTATGCTCCCCCGGAGATGATTCATAGAATTTAATGAGCTTTTCACCCTGAATGGTTTTCCAGCTTTGTGTTTTAATTTTGGCTCTTGTTCTAAATGCCGAGGCATGTAATTTACGACACATACCACAATGACAATTTAGTACATCTTCAAATTCGCCATCAATTTCATACTGAACTTGATTACACAAGCAACTTCCTTTGTTTAGCACGATGCTCTCCATAACTTATAACACCTCAAACAAGCGCAAGCTTTAGCGAGTCTGGCAACATTGATTTGTCATCCATGACCCACTCAATATCTGGCAAATTGTTAGAGACTTCTTGAACCGTTTTATATTGTTTGAGTGTTTGAATCACAACAGGCAATGGTTCTGCCCATATTTCCGGTAGATCTGCTTCGCCGCGTGTAGCTATAGGAAATGCGAGTTTCTCAATTGGAGGACAGAACCCTGCTGACACTCCTTGCTTATTGCCCCTAGCATCTAGACGATACCAACCAAATTGTTTGAGATAAACAGCATTTAGACCATGCAAGAAAAATGTGGGAGCATCGGTAATGGTTAATCGTTGATAGCACAAACCTGCAGGAATATTGCTTGCCCGAAGAAGCGCTGCTAGCAAATGACTTTTTGCGTAGCAATAACCAGTGCCATGATTGAGCACATCTGACGCTTTGCAGGTTACGGGGTTTTGCTTGTAATCCCCACTATGCTTAATTTCATCTCGAACAAACTCAAAGCAATGTCGGGTAGTCTCCTCAGATGAAGCAGAGCCTTCAGCTAGTTTTTTTGCTTGAGCCAATATAGCTGGATTCTCCCAGTCTATATATTCAGTAGCTTCCAAATATTTATTCATATATTTCAATCTATAATACCGCTTAGGCCTTACCCACCAGAAAATTTTGAGCGTAACCAATAATTTTCCCGAGTGTAGCAACTTGTTAGAACGCTATTTTCCAATCTCACTTGTTAACAACTTAAAGCCTGCCACACTAAAAAATAAACAAAATATACTCTCAAATACTACTTTGGATTTTAGGTATATGCGTCTTGCGGTTCCATTAGAAAAAACAACAGCATAGCTAAGAAAAATGAACGCGCTTACTACCCCCACAGCAAGAATTACCGACAACAATGCTAGGGGCTGAGCAGTTGCAGGCACACCAATTGAATAAAGAGAGCCGAAAAATAGAATTGCTTTTGGGTTCGTGAGATGGATTAGCAATCCTCTAAGGTAGTTTTCTCTTGCTGTTACGGAGTGATTTTCAGGCAGTGTTAATTGCGACGAACTGAATGCAGAGCGTAGCGATTTAAAGGCTAAATACAAAAGATAGAGTGCCCCACAGTACCTCAGAGTTTCAAAAAGCCATTAAAGCTGCAGCAGCTAAAGCGGGCGTTAACAAACAGGTTACGTGCCATACTTTACGTCACAGTTTTGCAACTCATTTACTGCAAAACGGCGCTGATATCCGCACCGTACAAGAGCAATTAGGGCATGCCGACGTGACCACCACCGAAATTTATACCCACGTACTAAAACGAGGCGGTCACGGGGTGTTAAGCCCTTTAGGCCAGCTCAAGGGTTTATAGCAAGCCAGCCCAGTGTATTCAGCCCACTAAAACCCCACGCACATCATTTAGCTGCTTAGCCAATTGCTCATCACTATATGCATTGGGCGCCAGTTGCCCCCACACTGGGCCTGGCCATGCTGGGTCGTGAGTAAAGCGCCCCATCACATGGATATGCAGCTGGATTACCACATTACCAAGGGCACCTATATTTAGTTTATGCGGGGTGTAAAGCTTGGTTACCATGGTGGCCACTTCATTCATTTCTTGCAGCACTTGCTGCTGCTGTGCCATGGGTAAATGGGTCAGCTCTGTGGCGCTAGCTATGCGTGGCACTAAAATAAACCACGGCACGCTTTTGTTGTTCATCATTAAAAGCTTGCACAACCCCATGTCTGCTACCCATTCGCAATCGGCTTCTAGCCGAGCATCTAGCACAAATGTGTCATCGGTGTGTTTGTTGGCTGGGGCCATAGTTTTATCTTCTCTAATAGTGGTTTTGTTCATGTTATATGCTTTTATAGATTATGTAGTGTTTATCATCCATATTAGTGGCCATTAGCAATAAAAACAGCGTTTTGAAGCTAGGTATAAGGGCTGGCTTAAATGTATAATACTCCCTCAATTAATGTAGGTGTACCAGATGACAAAAAAGCTATTTATTAAAACCCACGGCTGCCAGATGAATGAATACGATTCTTCACGTATGGCAGACTTATTGGGAGATAGCCATGGTATGGAAATCACGCACAGTGAAGCAGACGCAGACATTTTGCTGCTAAACACTTGCTCTATTCGTGAAAAAGCTCAAGACAAGGTGTATCACCAGCTTGGGCGTTGGCGCAAGCTTAAAGAAGCTAACCCTAATATTAAAATTGGTGTGGGCGGCTGTGTGGCTAGCCAAGAAGGCGATGCTATTTCTAAACGTGCGCCTTTTGTAGACATGATTTTTGGCCCCCAAACATTGCACCGCTTGCCAGAGATGGTAGATGCTACCGATGCTGGCGCTAAAGGTGTGATAGACGTTAGTTTTCCTGAAATAGAAAAGTTTGATAATTTACCCGCCCCCAAAGTAGATGGCGCAGAAGCCTTTGTATCTATCATGGAAGGCTGTTCTAAGTATTGCAGCTTTTGTGTAGTGCCCTACACTCGTGGTGAAGAGGTAAGCAGGCCCCTAGCTTCTGTAATGCTAGAAATAGAGCAGCTAGCAGAGCAAGGTGTGCGCGAAGTGAACTTGCTTGGCCAAAATGTGAATGCCTATCAAGGCGAAGCCCAAGACGGCGACACGGTAGATTTAGCAGAGCTTATTGCTTTAGTAGCCAATGTAGATGGCATTGATCGTATTCGCTTCACCACCAGCCACCCTGTTGAGTTTACTGATAGCCTTATTGAAGCCTTTGGCCAAATACCAGAGCTAGTCAGCCATTTACACCTGCCTGTGCAATCAGGCTCTGACAAGATATTAATGGCCATGAAACGCGGCCACACGGCGCTAGAATACAAGTCTAAAATGCGTCGTATTCGCAAGCTGCGCCCAGACATTAGCTTTTCATCAGATTTCATTATTGGTTTTCCTGGCGAATCTGATGCAGATTTTCAGGCCACTATGGATTTAATCGCCGACATTGGTTTTGACTTATCCTATAGCTTTATCTACAGCAAGCGCCCAGGCACACCTGCCACAGATCTTCCAGACAACACTGATGACGCTACCAAAAAGCAGCGTTTAACCTTGTTGCAGCGCCGCATTGACAGCCAATCTTTTGATATCAGTAAAGCCATGGTAGGCACTTATCAGCGTGTATTGGTGAATGGTTATTCAAAGAAAGACCCCGGTAAATTAACGGGCCGTTCAGAAAACAACCGCTCGGTAAACTTTGCCAGTAACAATGCTGACCTTATTGGTAAGTTTGCCCAAATACATATTTTGGAAGCGTTTCCTCACTCATTAAGGGGCGTGCTTGTAGCGTCTGAATTAGACGGACTTGCGCCAGTTGGCCCAATCGTGCTGCAATAGCACTCTATGACAAAGTCTACTAATAGCTCTTCATCCCCGTCTTCTGAGCACACAGGCTCTATTTTTAGCCTGTTGCCAGATAACACTAGACACCTTGCTAGCTTGCAAGGTCAGCTGGATGCAAACCTACGCCTTATTGAACAGCGGCTGCATGTAAGCATTAGTAACCGCGGCAATCGTTTTCACTTAGCAGGCACTGCAAAGGCCTGCATTGCTAGTGAAAATGTATTACAGCAGCTCTATCGTGAAGCCCAAAATACCAGTGAAGTTACCCCAGAAATGGTTCATCTTGCCTTAGTGGAAGCCCTACATACCATGACAGAAACCAATACCGCCCTCTTGGCGCCTAAAGCTAACCAACCCCAAGACACTGGGCTTAGCATTCGCACCAAACGCGTCACTATTAAGCCTCGTGGTGAAACTCAGCAAAGCTACATTAAGTCTATTGATGAGTTTGACATTAATTTTGGCATTGGCCCTGCAGGCACAGGCAAAACATACCTTGCTGTTGCCTGTGCAGTGCAAGCACTAGAGCGTGAAGATGTGCGTCGTATTTTATTAGTGCGCCCGGCGGTAGAAGCGGGTGAAAAGCTTGGTTTTTTGCCTGGTGATTTAGCACAAAAAATAGACCCATACTTGCGCCCTCTTTATGATGCCCTTTATGAAATGCTTGGGGAAGAAACAGTAGCTCGTATGATAGAGAAACATATCATAGAAATTGCCCCTTTAGCTTATATGCGTGGCAGAACGCTTAACAACAGTTTTGTTATTTTAGATGAAAGCCAAAACACCACCCGTGAGCAAATGAAAATGTTTCTTACGCGCATTGGTTTTGGCTCTACTGCGGTTATCACGGGTGACGTCACACAAATAGACCTACCCAAAGGCACCCCGTCTGGCCTTAAACATGCCATTGAAGTGCTTGATGGTATAGACAACATTGGTTTCACCCACTTTTTGTCTAGCGACATTGTGCGCCACCCCCTAGTGCAGCGCATTGTTGATGCCTATGACGCTTTTGAAAACAAAACATCATGATTATAGACTTACAAATTGCAAGCCAAAGTAAGCATTTACCCACCCTTGAGCATCTAGAGCAGTGGGCTCAGCTTGCAATACAATCATCAGACGCTGAAGCTGAAATCACTATTCGCATAGTAGATGACGCCGAAAGCCACGAGCTTAACCTGCAATATCGCGGTAAAGATAAGCCCACTAATGTGTTGTCTTTTGCCTTTGAACAACCCGAATTTGATGACCCAGAGTTAGCCGCACAAATGGCTGCTGAGCTAGGTGATATAAACTATTTGGGCGACCTAGTAATTAATGCAGCGTTGTTAGCCCAAGAAGCCACCGAACAAGACAAGCCGGTAGAAGATCACTGGGCGCATCTAGTTATTCACGGCACCTTGCATTTACAAGGTTTCGACCATATACAAGAGGCACAAGCTCAAGCGATGGAAACTCTAGAGGCAAGGCTTTTGTCCTCACTCAACATACCAAACCCTTATGTTGCTAAACAAAGCACTTAAGCGTATAAACTGGTTTTATTAACTTTTAGGAATACACACTCCTTATGAACGACGACGCGTCGACCAACGGTCAGGACAAACGCTCCTGGCTGGATAAACTTTCTTTTTTTCTAAGCGACAGACCTAGCACCAAAGAAGATCTGTTAGAGCGTATCCGTCAGGCAGAAGAAGATCAAATTTTAGATCGTGAGGTGCTTGATACCATTGAAGGCGCCTTACAGATGTCAAACATGCAAGTGCGTGACATTATGGTGCCACGCCCTCAAATGGCAGTTGTAAAGGCAGACCAAACCACTCAAGAGTTTATGCACACCATCACCGAAACGTCACACTCACGTTTTCCGGTTATTGGTGAGTCTCCAGATGAAGTGTTGGGCATTTTATTAGCCAAAGATTTATTACCTCTTGCGTTTGCTAAGCAAATGGATAATTTTGACCTAAGCGCTATGTTGCGCAAGCCTATTTTTGTGCCAGAAAGTAAGCGTCTTTCTATTTTGCTTAACGAATTTCGCACCAATCGCTACCACATGGCTATCGTTTTAGATGAATACGGCGGCGTAGCCGGCCTTGTTACTATCGAAGATGTTTTAGAGCAAATTGTGGGTGAAATTGAAGACGAAACAGACGCCGAAGAAGATGACGATGGCAACATCAGGCCTTTTGCCGACAATGGCTTTTTAGTTAAAGCCCTCACTACCATTGAAGATTTTAACGAACACTTTGGCACTTATTACGACGAAACAGAGTTTGATACCATCGGTGGCATTGTCACTCAGCAGTTTGGCCATTTACCTGCTAAAGATGAAAAAATTCAAATTGGTGAGCTAATCTTCCAAATTTTGGCTGCTGACAACCGTAGAATTCGTCTCATGCAAGTTAACCCTGTTAGCGTTGATGCTAATGAGCCTGCACCCCAAAGCTAATCTAGCCACCAGCATCTTTGCTGGTGCTATAGCACCATTAGCTCTTGCACCAAGTGGCCTATGGCCTTTGGCATTGCTAAGTGTAGCGCTATTTTGGTATAGCCTAAATCAAAGCCAATCCAACAAACACGCCACCCTTGTAGGCTTTGCCTATGGCCTAGGTTATTTTGGCGTTGGGGTGAGCTGGGTGTTTGTAAGCATGGTAGACCATGGCAGCACACACTGGCTACTAGCTACTGTGCTTACTAGTTTTTTCTGTGGTGGTTTGGCATTACTTTATGCCCTTTTTGCGGGTGTGTTTTTTCGTATCAAACCTCATCACCAATACCCTAGCTTGTTATTTATGGGCCTTTGGCTAAGCCTAGATTTATTGCGTGGCTGGATACTCACAGGGTTTCCTTGGTTATATTTAGGCTATGCTGGGCTTGACACTTTTGTAGCCGGATATGCACCTATACTTGGAGTACACGGCGTTACACTGCTGTTGCTATTAAGTAGTTTATTAGTGTTTGGCATGCAGGCTAAGCCACTTGTTCGTTTTGTTTTGCTCACCAGTGTATGGCTTTTTGGTTATGGTTTAAGCACCATTTCTTGGACTCAACCAAGCCAAGACAAACCTATTACAGTCACCTTACTTCAAGCCAATGTGAAGCTTGAAGAAAAATGGCTGCCAGAAAATCTAACCCCCACATTAGCTTATTACCTTTCACAGTCTTACCAGCATTTAGACAGTGATTTGATCATTTGGCCAGAAACAGCCATCGCTACCTATTGGGACTATATTGCTCCTGTGCTCCAACCCCTTGCCCAGCTAGCCAAACAAAAGAATACACAAATTATCAGTGGCACGGTGATCCGAGATACTGCCCAAACACAAGCACACTATTATAATTCACTCATCGCCTTTGGTGCCGAAGATGGGCAGTATTATAAACAGCGTTTGGTACCCTTTGGTGAGTATGTGCCATTAGAGTCTTGGTTGAGAGGCACTATAGAGTTTTTTGACTTACCGATGTCTGCATTTAAATTGCCCCAAAAAGAGCAAGGTCTGCTCACGCAAAGCATACCCATTGCAGGTAATATTTGTTACGAGATCGCCTACCCACAGTTGATAGCTGCGCAAGCAGCCGATGCACAGATTATTGTAACCGTAAGTAACGACACTTGGTTTGAACACTCTTTAGCACCATGGCAACATTTACAAATGGCGCAGATGAGAGCTTTAGAAAATGGCAAACCCGTTGCAAGAGCCACCAATAGTGGCGTATCTGCACTAGTAGATGCTAGCGGAGTGATTGCTCACATTGCCCCATTATATGAGCAAGCCCAGGTGACTGGTCAGGTCGTATTGATGGAAGGTAGCACGCCTTATAATGCAGGCCTCAATTGGCCTGTATTATTTATCAGCATGGGTTTAATCTTATGCGGTTTAAGGCGCCACCTTATAGGCGTTTTCCCAATCAGGCTCAAAACCTAAAATCACATGGGGTTGGGGCTGTTTGTGATTGAAATGGAAGTTATGAATTTGGGTGAATTTTGCTCTAATATCATCTGGCTCTAGCTGAACCACTTTGGCAGGCACCAAATAGCCATCACCACGCGCTCGAAACACCATTCTACACTCACCAGCATCCAGCAATTTTTGGGCATGGGGGGCATCTATGGGGCAAAGTGCGGTCATTGTGGATTGAAAGCTATCCGCTTTTTGATAATAGTCTGCAGAGAGCTGTTTCACTACCCATTCAAAGCGTTCAATAGGATCAACCGTTTTTATAGCGTTGTGCTTATATTGTGCTACCAGATGATCTAGCTCTCGCTTTAATATCAAAATAGTTAGCTCAACACCTATATCACCTTCGGCGCCATAGCACACTAAAGGTTTTGCTTCATCTAATGGAAACCCTGCTGCTTGGCGTGCAGCAAATAATCGGCTTAAACACTGCCAGTGCATGAAGTCATGTTCTAATGTTTTGTCGCTTGCAATCACGGTTGTGTCCTCTTGGTGTGCACTAGGATGAATCTTATTTTGATTCATTATGCAGCAAGCTGGAGCGTAAACAAAGCAAACAAACGCCACATTGATGGACACCTGCGACACAGGATAACGGCAAGACTCAAATCAGCTTAATTACATCCTATTATATAGATAGCTAATAGCTTCATGAGCTTTGTATCGTTTTTGCCATTCGTTGTGCTAATTTAAGCCTTTGCACTTTACCAGAAGGGCCTTTGGGCAAATCACTTAAGAAGTGTATTTGCTTTGGTGTTTTTACCTTCCCCAAGCGGCTTTGACAAAATTGGATAAGCTCTAACTCTGTGATGTCTTTACCTTGGCCTAGCACCACACAGGCTTCTACTTCTTGCCCGTAGTGCAGGTCATCAATGCCAATGGCTGCTGCTTCCATGACTGCAGGATGCGTGTAAAGCACGTCATCTATTTCACGCGGAGCTATGTTTTCCCCACCCTTAATGATTAGCTCCTTGATGCGCCCAGTAATAAAACAAAAATCATCTTCATCCATAATGGCCAAATCACCTGTGTGAAGCCAGCCTTGGTCATCTATGGTTTCTTGAGTAGCTATGGGGTTTTTATAATAACAGCGCATCACACAAGCGCCTTTTACTAGTAGCTCCCCTTCCACACCTTTGGATACTTCTTGCCCAGCAGGATCTACCACTTTCACTTGGGTGCCATAGGCCAGCCCTGGAGAGCCATATTTATTAGCTTCAGGAGGTAATGGATTAGAGAGTATTTGTGCCGAGGTTTCCGTAAGGCCCATGGTCTCAACAATAGGCACACCAAATCTTTTCTCAAAGCCCGCATGGAGCGCCGGAGGCAGTGCGGCAGACGCAGAACGACCAAAACGTACTTTGGTGGTAGCTTGTGCCACACGTTGAGCTTCACCGTTTGGTGCTTGATGCATCAAATAAGAGATAATTGTAGGCACCACACTAAACCAGCTACACTGATTTTTAATCACCCAATCCCAAAAACGTGAGGCACTAAAACTGTGTGGCATCACTATGCTACTACCACTTACTAAAGAGGCCATCACAGACACACACTGAGCATTAATATGGCATAAAGGCAGCACACAAAGGCCCCTATCAGTACTTTTTAGCCCATGGGCTACGGCTGTATTCATGCCGCCAGCCAGCAAGTTTTTATGGGTAAGTATCACCCCTTTAGGGCGGCCTGTAGTGCCTGATGTATACATCAACAAACCATCGTTTTGAGGCGTGATTTCTGCCCAGCTTGTTGTGCTTTGAGTTGCTTTTATCCAGTTAGGGCTATGATCTTCATCAGCTTCAATAAGCCTAATTTTTTTGGGCAAATTGTCTTCTAAAGCGAGTATCACAGCTTTGGACGCTAGGGATACAAACACTACTTTGGTGTCTGAATGTTGTAACACATAAGCTATCTGGTCTGGCCCTGCTGCAGGGTTTAGCGGAGAAATGATAAGGCCGGTATACAAGGCGCTTAAAAACAACATTAAGGCTGTTTTACCGTTGCCCATCATGAACGAAATAGTATCGCCTTGCACTAGCCCTAACGCATTAAATTGCGCAGCATATTCTAGTATTTCTTGCTCCAAGTCCTGATACGTTAATGCGCTTTGTGTCTCTGGAAATAGTGCATAAATATTATTGGGCTGTAAGCGAGCATGTTGTTGTATCAGGGCTTTAACTGTATCTACAGGCGGGATGTAGTTTTGTAAGCTCATGACAGATACCTGAGATGGTAATCAGCAAACATATCATCAACCGATACTTCTCTGGGTGCAATAGTGGTTACTATTTGAGTCACGTTCATAAAGTGTCGGTAGTGCACATTTTGATCTGTCACATTGCCTCCCCAAGTGCCACAGCCCATGGACAAAGAAAAAGGCAGGCCGTTATCGAAGCTGCCGCCAGTAGCAAAACAGTGGGCTTGGTTTACGATCACTCGACATACGGGCATTTTCAGCCCTAGCATTTCTGCTCGCTCAACCGATTCACTGTGCAGGCTTAAAGAATGGCCTTTACCTTGGTAGTTTAAAATTTCGCTAGTAATGTGTTGTGCATCTTCAAAGTGTTTAGCACGATATACAGCAAGCACAAGTGCCATTTTTTCACCAGAAAAAGGAAACTCAGCTCCTGCTCCTGTTTCTTCCACCATGAGAAAATCAGCATCACACGCTGCTTGGCGAGTGATGCCTGCTAGCTCACACATCACACTTACAGGCTTAGCAAGCATGGCTGCATTTAAATGACCGTTGTGCCATAGCGCTGCTTTTAAAGCTGCCGTTTCTTTGGCGTTTAGCAAACATGCATTTACTAAATGCAGTGCCTCTAACATGTCTTTGTAAACTTCTTCAACGATAATCACACTGTTCTCTGAAGAGCAGCTTGTGGCGTTATCAAATGTTTTAGATGCCTTTATTTTATTTGCAGCAGATGAAAGATCGGCAGTTTCATCAACTAAGCTTGTAACGTTACCAGCCCCCACGCCAAACGCTGGAGTACCGCATGTGTAAGCTGCCCTAACGTTATTTTGAGATCCAGTAACCACTACAAGATCTACTTGTTTGAGCAATTCCATGCTCAAATCTTTACTAACTGGAGTCGGTAAGGCTTGCACTAAGTGACGTGGGGCACCTATGCGATCCAACTCAAGATAAATGAGTTCAATCAACCGGTTACAACTTGGCTGACCTTTGGGTGAAGGCGATAAAATAATCGCGTTGCGGCATTTAAGCGCATTCAATATCATGTTCATCGGTGTGGCAACGGGGTTGGTGGAAGGTACTATAGCCCCTACAATTCCCACTGGCCTAGCAATTTCTACAATGCCCATTTGGGTGTCACGTTTAATGACACCTACTGTTTTGGCACCCTTCATGTCTCGTAACAAACCCAAGGTTTTACGGTGATTTTTAGTAATTTTGTCTGATACCTTACCCAAGCCTGTTTCGGCTACGGCAAGTTGAGATAGTTTTTGGTTGTTTTCTGGGTTAACCAATGCCCAAGCAGCGGCTGTCACTAGTTCATCCACTGCAGCTTGATCATAAGCTTCAAGCGTTTTTTGAGCTTGATTAGCTTGCTGTATTAACTGAGCTACTTGACTATGAGCGTCCATCTGTGACATTTAAATCTCCATGTCAAAGTATTATTTACGATAGGGTTGAGTTGGAAAAAGAGTACAACTGAAAAGACCCGGTCTATGCAGTTGCACTCATTACTTAACGAAGATTATAGATCTGCTAATAGTCCGTCTAAGTACACTTGACGCTCAGCCCACATATTTTGCACTTGAGCACGGGTCATAATGCGCATAGGTGAACCACCTGCTTTCATTTTACCAGCCACTTTTGCGTCTTGGAACATTGCATGCACTCGTTCTGCAAGGAAATCTATCACTTCAGGTGGTGTGCCCGTGCGAGCCATAATGCCTCTGAAGTTTACACTCGAGTCATCAATATCAATGCCTTGCTCTTTAAACGTAGGCACGTTTGGCAAAAAAGTCTCTTCGCGCTGATTATCAGCTACCGCAAGAATTTTAATACGATCACCTTGACGAAAAGCATCACTAAGGTTGTTAAAACCAGCCATTACTTGACTACCTAACACCATCTTCATTGCAGGCACACCGCCACCAGCAGGAATGTACTGAGTGCTAATGTTGGCTGCTTTGTCTAGCTGCAATCCAGCAATGTGATGTCCTACATACAAACCTGCACCACTGACTGTAAGCTTGCCTGGGTTGGCTTTTGCCCACGCCACAAGCTCTGTAGCTGAGTTAAATGGGCTATCTGCTGGCACAATAAGCACAGCTGGGTCTGCACCCCAGTTGGCGATGGGCTCTAGATTGTTAATATTGTAGGAGGTGTCAAACTTAAGTGATTGCGCAATAAAGTGTGGCACGTTATATGCTGCAAGCTGATGTCCATCTTGACTGGCACTACTGGCATACCAGTTCCAGCCTTTTTGGCCACCTGCTCCTGGCTTGTTAAAAATAACCATTGGCATATTAAGATATTTTTCATTGCCCGCCATCATCGTAGCAATACGGGCTTGGAAGTCTGTTGCACCACCTGGGCCATAAGCAACAGCTACCTGAATGGGAGCATTAGGGAAATCAGCAGCTAATACTGTAGCGCTGGGCGCCAACAATACGGTGGTGACTGCAGCTATAAGAATAGATGATTTTATTTTTTTTAGTATCATGGTAGTTACCTTTTATTATTAGCCAACTCATGTGATGTGAGTAGCGTTTTTATGCATTATATGGACCATCCAAATAGTGCGAATCGTTTAGAAAAAACCTGGTGTTATAACTCTTAGAGAAAGGCTAAAGAGCACATAAATGGCGGTCATAAACCCTAGGGAAACCAACACTATCCGGGTGGTTTTTTGTCGATTTATATCCGTTGTATAAAATAAAACAATAGCTGAAAAAGCAATCCAAGACGCTAAGTAAAAGCCTGAAGTTTGCATGATCAACAAGTAACCCACAATCACTGCGATGCCCATGCCAAGGTCTGACCACTCCACTAGGCCTGGGCCTGATTTTTGGCGTGCCCACATGCGCAGTGCATCAATTAACAATATAGCGGCAAACGCAAACATCAACACCGCCAGTAAAAATGGGAAGTCGTAGGCTTGGCTGCCATCAGCAGACATCACCATGCCCCACACCACCAACGAAGCTATAAATGCACCAATGGCAGCCACTCGTGTGCCTGGGGCTGAGCGCTTCATACCTGGAGCCACCTGCCTGCGTTGCTTTATTTCTACCCAAACGCTGTAGCCAATGGAGACTACACATGCAAATATAAGCACTAGGTTTACCGAACCTGTCAAAAAGTAAGGTAGTGCGCCATCTCCCACATCAGCAATCATTTTGCCCATGGAAAAATTATCTTCTGCGATAGGGCCTAATATAATGCCCAGCACTATAGGTGCTGCACTAAAGCCATATTTGTTGAGGACATACATCAAGCTACCAAGCACTAACATCAGCACTACATCAGAATAACTATTTTGAATACTATAGGTGCCAAACACAGCAAGCACAGTCACTGCTGCCGCCATATATTGAGACGGAACACGCATCACCCAGTAACTACTACTGCGGCTCAAAGCTAAGCCAATAATAAGCATAAATACTTGCGCTACTAGTAATGACCCAATAAAAGTCCAAGTCACTTGTGCATGCACCGTAAATAAATCAGGGCCTGGAAACAAACCATTAATCAGCAGGCCACCTAATAATACCGCTGCTGTTGGACTACCTGGAATACCTAGGGTTAGCAAAGGTACCAATGAGGGGCCAACCATTGCATTATTAGCCGACTCTGCCGCAATAACGCCATCGGGTTCACCGTGGCCAAACTTGCTAGCATCTGGACTAAACTTTCTAACTTGGTCATAGGCAACCAAGCCTGCTATCTGCCCACCAGCACCAGGAATAATACCCACGATCACTCCAGAAAGAGTGCCAATAGTTAAGGCTTTATAGCGGCTTAAATTGTATCGAATAGATGATAATAACGAGGTTTTTTCAGTGGCAAATAAACCTCCACTAGATTTTTGCCTACTGGTCACCAAAAGTTGATAGATTTGAGGCACAGCAAATAGACCAATCAAGGCCACAACAATATGCACCCCTCCAGTAAGGTGGTCGGTAAATACAAAACGTGATTCTCCAAATATTGGGCTGATGCCTATGGTTGAGATCCATAATCCTAACACCCCAGAGAACAGCCCTTTTACCACTGACTTGGAGCCTAAAGTGCCTATGACTGTGACACCCACAATGGCCATCCAAAACATTTCTGAAGGTCCAAATCGAAGTGCTAACTTAGCCAAGGGGGGCGTAAAGAATATCAACACCAACACACCAATAATGCCGCCAACAAAAGAACTAATAAAACAAAAATGGAGCGCTTGGGTTGCTTTACCTTTTTTAGCCATGGGGTGGCCATCTAATACCGTAGCAATATTTGCTGGGGCTCCGGGAATATTAACTAAAATGCCACTGATCGCTCCACCTGCAACGGTTGCAGTATATACAGCGCCCAAAAGCACTAAGCCTGTAGCCGCATCCATTTGAAAGGTAAATGGAATCAGTAGTGCAACAGCCATTGTGGGGCTTAAGCCTGGCAAGGCCCCTAGAATCAACCCCCCAGCTGTGGCTAGAATCAATACTGTAAGGTTACTGACGCTGAATATAGCCCCAATATAATCAAATATTTCCACGGATTCTTCCTCTGGGAGAGCCTAAAACTCACCACCATAGTTGTAATTATTATTAATTTTTCAGAATTAACGTTTCAAAGTAATGTATAGATAATATAACTCATATACATGAGTCAAGCTTTTATGATAATATTTTTTTGTCCAATGTCAGAATCTGTTAAGATTCGAGCTGTTAATTTAAAGGTTAATTTTATATAAACATCAGAGATTCAAATACTTAATGACTCAATGGCCCATCAAAAAAACTCCAGGGAAACTTTTATATAAAGTAGTGGAAAATTTTCTCCAAGAACAAATTACCGCAGGTGAATTAGCACCTGGTGATTTAATCCCCTCTGAGCCACAATTAGCAGAATATCTTTCAGTCAGCACTGGCACTGTTAAAAAAGCTCTTGAAAACCTGGTTCATCAAAAATTACTCTACCGTCATCAAGGTAAAGGCACCTATGTGTCTCGCATCGATTTTAATAACAGCTTATTTCGTTTCTTCTCTTACGGCACACATTCTGGAAACCCTGTACGAATTCGTAAGCAAACCCCTGTGAGAGAGCTTGCTATCGGCAGCGAAAAGATTTGCCAAAGGCTTCATGTGCCCACAGGTACTGAGATGGTTTACATAAAAAGAGTAGGCTTTCGTGATGACAAAGCCGTATTGATAGAGCAGTGTTGGTGGGTAGCAGATCTAGTGCGTGGTTTGGAAAAAGAGGAAGTGCACATACCAGATTTGTTATACGCTGTGGTTGTAGACCAGTTTGATTTGCCTATTGTTCGCTCAGAAGAATCCCTTACGGCAGAAATAGCAGACCAAACCACAGCGGCTAGCTTGGCCATAGCGGTAGGTGAACCACTGGTGGTATTGCACCGGTTAACCTATAGTAAAAATAACCTCCCTGTTGAGTTTAGAATTACTAGAGGCAGGGCGGATAGCTTTAGTTACCGCACCGAAATTCGTTAGTCCAAACACTACTAAGCTGGAATTAGAGCATGCCAAATAATTCAAGTAGAAACCTTCACTGGCAACAATTTATTCACCTTGCCTGTGCTCGGTTTGCTGCAAGTAATACTGCTATTGGCATTGAGGTTGCACCCTTGTTGCTGCCTTTTTCAAAGACGCACCCTACTTGGAATGACATCTCTAACACTTTGCCATTAGCGGCCAGCATAAATGCCATAAATGATGACGAGTTTCGAAAAGCTATGGCGCAAATTGGGGCTTATTTGACATGGGTAGAACGCGGTGTATTTAGTAACAGCGAAGACGTAAACCGCGCCTACATAGAGCTAGTAGGCCCAGAGGGTGTGAAGTTTAGTGACCAATTTCGTTTTGGCATTTACTGGCAACAAGCCCATACCTTTTATCCAAAGCATCGCCATGATGCGTTGGAGCTGTACCACATTATAAGTGGTACAGCGCTTTAGCAAAGAGGTGACCAAGATTTTAAGCCCCAAACACCTGGGGCAAGCTTTGAACATTTAGACCGCATAGACCATGCCCTGAAAACCAAAGACGAAGATCTTTTAGCAATATGGGCATGGCGCGGTGATTTAAGTTTTGATAATTACACTATGGATGCTTAAACACCTAATCGAGCACCACTAAAGGCATCAAACAATACGGCTTTACTGGTATCCACTTGCACCGTAATCTTGCCAGTATCCTGCGCATCTACTCCTGCTTCTGGGCTTAGCCTAGCCTGAATTTCGGTGCTATTCCACTGTCCAAAAGCAATAGTATCTGGGCCCATAGGCTCAGTCACTTCAATTTGCATAGGTATAGAATGCACTAACGCGCCTTCAACATGGGGCTTTGGCTCAGTAATCATTTCTGGGCGAATCCCTAGAATCACTGTGTCTACACCCGCATTTTTAAGGCGATCACCATGTGGCACTTGCAGCTCAAACTTCTCACCTTGGCTTTCAATCACTAACTTGTCATCCAATACCACACATTCAATGAAGTTCATTGGCGGTGAGCCCATAAAGTCTGCTACAAAGCGACTGGCTGGGTTATTGTAGATCTCATAGGGTGTGCCAAACTGCTGTACTTGGCCATCTTTCATTACCGCAATACGGTCAGCCAAAGTCATCGCCTCTACTTGATCATGGGTTACATAAACAATGGTTGTACCCAAGCGTTTATGTAGCTTTTTGATCTCGGTGCGCATCTCTACTCGCAACTTAGCGTCCAAATTAGACAAAGGCTCGTCAAACAAAAACACCCGAGGGTTGCGCGCTAAAGCCCGCCCCATAGCCACACGTTGACGCTGACCACCTGAAAGTTGGCTAGGTTTACGATCTAATAAATGCTCTATTTGTAATAGCTGGGACACATCAGCAACCGTTTTTTCTATTTCAGCTTTAGGTACCTTGCGCATCTCTAAACCAAAACTAATATTGCGCGACACGCTCATAGTGGGATAAAGCGCATAAGACTGAAACACCATCGCAATGTCTCGCTCCTTAGGGCTTAAATCGGTGATATTATCACCATCAATTAAAATATCTCCACTGGTTACTTCTTCTAACCCAGCAATACTATTCATTAAGGTAGATTTACCACAGCCAGAGGGGCCTACTAGGATGAGAAACTCACCATCTTTAATGTCTAAATCTATGCCCTTTAGCACTTCTGTATCGCCAAAAGACTTGGTAAGTTGTTGTATTTGTATGGAACCCATATCGGTTTCTTTCCTTTGTAAAATCTTCTTATTAGCCTTTGACGGCGCCCGCAGTTAAACCACGTACAAAATATTTACCAGCCACTATATAAACGACTAAGGTAGGTAAGGCGGCAATGACCGCAGCAGCCATGTCGACGTTATATTCTTTACCGCCCATGGTGGTATTCACTAGGTTATTCAGTGCCACTGTAATCGGCTGAGTGCCTGGCCCGGAATAAACCACTCCAAAGAGGAAATCATTCCAAATTTGAGTGAATTGCCAAATCACACTTACTACTATTATTGGAGTAGAAAGAGGCAAAAATACATGCCTAAAAATAGCAAAAAAGCCTGCGCCATCTAGCCTTGCAGCACGCACTAATTCATTGGGGATGCCCACATAGTAATTACGGAAAAATAAGGTGGTGAATGCTATGCCATAAATCACATGCACTAACACTAAACCGGTTACCGTATTGGCCAAACCAAGCCAAGCTAAGAGCTTTGCCATAGGCAGCAGAATTACTTGAAAAGGAATAAAACAACCAAACAATAAAGCACCAAAGAGGAAATTACTGCCTTTAAAACGCCATTGAGATAGCACATAGCCATTCAATGCACCCACTGCTGTAGAGATAAGCAAAGCAGGTATAACAATGCGCATGCTATTCCAAAAATAGGGTGCCAAGCCATAACAGTCGCCACCAGTGCAGGCACTGCTCCATGCTTTAACCCATGCGCTGCCATTTAGAGCATTTGGCAAAGCTAAGATGTTACCGTTACGGATTTCTTCAATGCCTTTAAAGGAGGTTGTTAGCATAACGTATAAAGGCCCTAAATAGGCCAATGCAAACACCAACAACAAAGTAATAAAAAAGGCTTTGTATAGCTTTTTAGAAAGAGTTAACGAGCTCATGACTTTTTACCTCGCAACTCAGAGTATAGATACGGCACTATAATGGCCATTACACCTGATAGCATCACCATGGCACTTGCGGCGCCTAAGCCCATTTGGGCACGGCTAAATGCATGGGTATACATGAAGGTGGCTGGTAAATCTGATGCATAGCCTGGGCCACCTCCTGTGAGGGACTGCACCAAGTCAAAACTTTTGATAGCAATGTGGCTTAAGATCACCACGGCGCCAAAAAATACAGGGCGCATGACAGGCAAAATAACATGCCAGTAGGTGCGAAATACCGAGGCCCCGTCCATTTGGGCGGCTTTAATCAAGCTATCATCCACTCCGCGAAGCCCTGACAAAAACATCGCCATAACAAATCCACTAGATTGCCAAACTGCAGCAATAACAATAGTATAAATGGCCATATCTGGATCGACTAGCCAGCGAAATTCAAAGTCTGTAAAGCCTAAGTCGCGGACCATTTTTTCTATACCCAAACCTGGGTTAAGAATCCACTTCCATGCCGTACCTGTGACTATAAAAGACACTGCCATGGGGTAAAGATAGATGGTGCGTAAAGCCCCATCATTACGAATATTACGGTCTAATAAAATGGCCAGCATAAGGCCTAAAAATAATGCAATCACAATAAAAAGCACAGTAAACACTAGCAGGTTGTCTAAGGCTACATGCCACCGTGGGTTAGCGAATAAACGCTCGTACTGCTGCCAGCCGACAAAATCCCATTGGGGTAGCATGCGGCTTTTGGTGAAAGACAGTGCTGCAGTCCAGCCTATAAAGCCATACATACAGACCAAAGTAACAATGGCAGTAGGTGCCAAAATTAGTTTGGGTAATTGTTTTTCGAGATAATCGAACATAAGTTAGCTCTAGGTTAGCTCAATGAAATTTTTAGAAATATGTCATTGCCAAACTTAAGCCCAGTCATCATTGCAACGATTGGGCCCAGCCTATAATTGCCGATGAAGCTGGCAATGACAAAGCAAGTTGTGCTTACTTAGCAGCAGCAACCGCTGCTACAAGTGCAGCTACACCAGCTTCTGCAGAGTCATCTGAGTTAAAGAACTGAGTTGCAGAGTCATAGATTGCCCCTGAAACCGCTTCTGAAACAGCCATGCCGTGAGCAAAACTTGGCACTAAACTACCTGATGCAGAACTAGCAACAAATGCATCCATAGAGTCATGAGCACAAGAGTCAAACTCGGTACGCGCCATGCCTAAACGTGCTGGAATTGAACCTTTGTTAAGGTTAAATACACGTTGGAAATCGGTACTTAAGATTTCTTTGGCCATCACTTTTTGAGCCTGGGTATTGTCAGCATCGCTTTGGTTAAAGAAAGCAAATGAGTCTACGTTAAAGGTATAAGCGCCAGAAGTGCCAGGAGCTGCTACACACACATAGTCTGTGCCAGGGTTCATGCCTGCAACCTTAAATTCGCCCTTAGCCCAGTCACCCATGATTTGCATTCCTGCTTCACCATTGATTACCATAGAGGTGGCTAAGTTCCAATCACGTCCTGGAGAGTTGATATCAACAAACTGACGCAATTGACCAAAGGTTTCAAAGACTTCTTTGGTCGTTGCACTGTTTAGTGCATCCATATCTGCTTGTACAAAAGCTTTGTTGTAGTAGTCAGCACCACCAACACCTAGAACAACCGCTTCAAATACAGTAGCATCCTGCCAAGCTTGTCCACCGTGAGCTAGGGCAATGTAGCCTGCGTCTTTTAGTTTTTGAGCTTGTACCATGAAATCATCCCAAGTTGTTGGGATAGTAGCGCCTGCTTTACGGAATACTTCTGGGTTAGCCCACAACCAGTTAACACGATGTACGTTTACTGGTGCAGCTACATATTTGCCTTCATACTTCATCACGTTTGATACGACTTCTGGTAAAATCTCATCCCAGTTGTTCGCTTGAGCAACGTCATCGATGCTAGTCAAAAAGCCTAGCTCGCCCCAGTCTTGAATAGATGGGCCTTTGATTTGTGCAGCTGTAGGTGGGTTGCCAGAAATAGCACGAGATTTAAGCACTGTCGCGGCGCTTTCACCTGCACCACCAGCTACTGCAAAATCAACCCAATCTACGCCAGAAGCCGCTAACTGATCCTTTAAAAATGCCACACTGGCAGCTTCACCGCCACTGGTCCAATAATGTAATACTTCTACTTCGCCTGCTTGTACGCTAGGTGCCGCAGCCATCATAGTGGCTAAAGCCAAACCTGTTAACTTTGTGTTCATGTGAATTCCTCATTAGTCTTATTATCCGGCAGTCACACTCCGGTAGCAGGAGTTTATATAGGTCACCGTGACACAACGTAGGGAAGTGTGACAAAAGGTTACGAATAGAAATAAACTTCAACCATTAGACCACCACCCCTTCGGTCTTTAAGCTCTAACTCCCCTCCGTGAAGGTTGGCTATGCTGCGCGCAATGCCCAACCCAAGACCAACGTGGTCACCACTGGGTTTTTGATTAATACGATAATAAGGTTCAAATACTCTAGCTTTATCAGCATCACTTAAACCAGGACCTGGGTCCATGATGGAAATTAAAATGCCCTGTGGGTTGGCTTTAGCTACTATTTTCACAGCTTTACCATAGGCCAGTGCATTATCAACAAGGTTACTAAATAGGCGTTGCAAGGCCATGCTGCGTCCATCGATCACTAACCCAGGCTGAATGTCTAACTCTATAGGTAGCCCATATATTTGGTTGTTTGCTGCTAAATCCAAAAGCAATTGGCTTAGATCAATGCGTTTTGCGTTTTCATGAATGGCATCGTCTTTCATCATCTGCAAACTGCCTTTAACCATGGTTTCTAGGTTTTCTAAATCACCAATTAAAGCCTGCTTTTGATCCGTATCAGAGATCATTTCAGCCCTAAGCCTTGCTCTAGTAAGTGGGGTTTTAAGGTCATGGGAAATAGCAGCAAAGAGCCGCTCTCTGTCACCTGTAAACTTTTGAATGCGGCCAACCATAGTGTTAAACGCACGAATCGTAGCCACCATTTCACTGGAGCCTTGCTCACGCATATGGCGAGGCTTGCGACCCTTGCCTATGGCCTCTGCTTGCCTAGCTAATAGACGCAAAGGCCTCACTACCCAGCGCACCAGCAGCAAAGTAAGCAACAACACGGTTAAAGATACTAAGCTAATGCTTAACATACGCTCACTTGTAAGCCAAGTTACTCCGGTGAGCATGTGGCCTTCAGGAATCACTGCAGCTAAGTAAATCCATTCATTGGCTACGGGTAATTGCACCACGGCAACGGGACTATCATCACCTGGTTCTATGAGGGCAAAGCGCTTCCATTTGGGCGACAAGTCCACCATTAAATTAGAGCCAGATAGTATCTTTAGATCATCAAAATCAACAAATTGAATATCCAGCCCGTTTGCTTCGCCCATTTGATTAACAATACTGGTGCTAAGTTGTTGCCTAACCAATTGGGAAAAATCTGTTTGAGGGATATTGCGCAAGCTAATATGCTGCTTATTAACTGAGACAAAAAAACGGGTGCCTCCCATATCACGCAGCTGATCTAATACAATGTGGCGATATTGGTCTGGCAACTTCTTAAAAAACTGTACCGTTTGGCCAATACGAGAACCCATAGTTTGGGACACGTCCACTAAACGATTTCTTTCATTGGCTTTAAGTTGTGATACCCACAACCAAGTACCAAAAACCTGAGCCATCAAAATGCCAACAAAGAGCACCATGGTGACACGTGCCATTATAGAATTGGGGAGTACCCTTAACCATATCCCTTTTAATAAACTCACACTAATACCAGCACATAGCCCTTGCCTCGCACATTTTGAATGCTGTCACCTGCCACTTGATTAAGCTTGTTGCGCAAACGGCTAATAGTGGTGTCTATAGAGCGGTCAAAGGGTTGGGCATTACGCCCATGTAATACTTGGCAAATGGCATCTCGACTGAGCACTTCCCCTTGGTGTTGATATAAAAGGTTAAGCAGATCAAATTCAGCGCCAGTGAGTGGCAGATTAGTGCCTGCATAGCTGACACTGCGCGTTAGAGTATCTATGTTTAAGGTAGGCGTATTTTCTGAATTGGCCACAGGTTGCTGAACCTTGACGCGGCGCAGCAAAGCTTTTACCCGAGCTAACAATTCTCGAGGGTTAAACGGCTTGCCCATATAATCATCAGCACCTAGTTCTAAACCCAAAATACGATCCAGGTCATCACTGGCTGCTGTGAGCATAATTACTGGTAAGCTTGAGGTTTGTCTTAAGTTGCGACACACATCTAACCCATCCATACCCGGCAGGCCTATATCTAAAACAGCTAGATCAAACTGGGACATCTGGGCTTTTAAGAAACTTTCACCATCAGCAAAAGCAATCACATCAAACCCTTGTTGGCTCAAGTATTGGCTTAGAAGCTGACGGATTTCTAAATCATCGTCGATCAGTGCGAGAGTTTGCATAGTAAGAAGTGGTCACTAAAATTTATAAAAAGCGTAAAGCTAAAAACACTAGCGTAGTTATTATCATGATAAAGCCCTTAATAGGCAAATTTTTGCTAAGGATACTGGACTTTAGACAATTAAAAACACTACTTTATTAGCCATCACCACCACAGCATATGACTGGACATGATTAACACACGGCTTTATAAAACCATTTAAGCGGCCGTAAAAAAGGCTTTTATAGACTCAGAAATTTTCTGTACAGCCTTATCATCCACTTGCTTATGTAAAACAATCCGGCAATGTTTTCCGACAGCTGTGATGGCAATACCTCGCTTAGCTAGATAATCAGCCAGGGCTGGCATCTTTGGAGATTGTATAAAAAGCATATTCGTTTGCACTAACGTTCGATCTAAATACAGCTCTTTTATGCCTTCAAGAGCCGTGGCCAATATTTGTGCACGCACATGGTCTTGCGCTAAGCGAGCGATATTGTGAGTTAAGGCGTATCGGCCTGCAGCTGCAATCACGCCAGCTTGTCGCATGCCTCCACCTAGCATTTTACGTAACCTTCGCGCCCTTTGAATGGTATCTTTAGGGCCAACTAATACCGAACCTAAAGGCGCACCTAAGCCTTTAGATAAACACAAAGACACCGTATCGATAGATTCTACTAATCGAGCTGGTGGCAAGTTTTGCGCTACCGCAGCGTTAAGTAGTCTGGCACCATCCATGTGAGTGGATAGCCCGTGGGATTTAGCGCAATCTACTAAAGCATCAATATGGCTTTGCTCTTGAATGCATCCTCCCACAGTATTTTCTAGGCATAGTAGCCGTGATATGGGGCAATGAAAATCATTGGGCTTCACCGACGCATTGAGCTGATCAAGATTAAAATAGCCAAACTTATCTGTACTTATGGAATGTATTGCCACACTGCCAAGCACCGCCACCCCTGCAGCTTCATCACAACTAATGTGATAGCGATCACCCACTATAACCTCTTCACCTCTTTGGCAGTGCGCCAGCACACAGGCTAAATTACTCATGGTGCCACTGGGTAAAAATAAACCTTCTTGTTTACCTAATAGCTGGGCTGCCTCATGTTCTAGGGCATTTACATTAGGATCATCCCCATACACATCATCACCCACTTGGGCACTGGCCATCACTTCTCGCATAGCTTCGCTTGGTCGTGTCACAGTGTCACTGCGAAGATCAATCGTTATTGGGACAATGGCAGTATGTTGTGCGTCTGCTAATGGGTAATGAGATGCCATGAGTTAACCTTGTTTATTAATGTGTTATGTCGCGTACTACCTATTTCGATAGGCTCTAATCAATCGGCTCAAGTAGTGGCTCACTGCCACAAAGCTCTTCTTTGCGTTTGGCTACATATGCTTCAAGTTCTTCTTTTTTAGCGATGTCTATTTTGGGTGGTTCAAACTCGGCTAAAATTTTCTGCCAAATTTCAGTGGCCCTCATGGTAGCATCTTTGGACCCTGCTTCAACCCAGCTTTCATGGTTTTTCCAGCCACTCAAAAACGGCTGGTAAAAGGCACTTTTATAACGCTCCATAGTGTGGCTGCAACCAAAGAAATGGCCTCCAGGCCCTACCTCTTCCATAGCCTCCATGCCTATTTCAATGCGATCTATTTTTAGAGGCTGCATCATCACTGCCATGTGCTGCAGCATTTCACAGTCCATCACAATTTTTTCAAAAGAGGCGACCAAACCACCTTCTAACCAACCTGCTGCATGATAAATTAAATTACCGTGGCCCATCACCGAGCCCCACAAAGCCATTTGGGTTTCGTATACCGCTTGCCCATCAACTGCATTAGACGCATTGCAGGCACTGGTGCGGTAGGGCAAGTTATATCGTCTGGCCATTTGTCCACTGGCCATATTGGCTAAACAGTTCTCTGGCGTACCAAAAGCAGGGGCTCCTGAGCGCATATCAACGTTTGAGGTAAAACCGCCATACACTACTGGCGCGCCAGCGTTGGTCAGTTGCACTAAGGCAATACCCAACAAAGCTTCAGCATTTTGTTGGGCCAGTGCGCCTGCCATAGTGGTTGGGGTCATGGCGCCCATCAGTGTAAAGGGTGTCACTGTTACTGCTTGGCCCATTTTTGCCATTTGCATGGCGCCATAGGCCATACTGTCATCCAACTTACGAGGTGAGTTTATATTGATATTGGTCATTGTGGCTGGTTTTTGCGCCAGTTCATGCAATGTCATACCGTTAGCAATCGCATTCATTGTGACAGCATCTTTAACACGCCCAGCACCAATGCCTTGGGCAAAAAACACTTTATCTGCAAGAGTTAGGTTAGCAAAGGTGGTATCTAAATGTCTGGTATTAGGCGGCAAATCTGTGGGGGCCACGGCCTGATTACCAAAAAAATCAATAACATTAAAATATTGGCCAAAACGAATCATGTGCTCATAGTCTGTGAAATTTCCCAGACGACGCCCATTGATGCAGTCGTGCACATTTGGTGGGCCAGAAGTTAAGCCAAAGTGAATTATATTAGAGCCAATATCCAAAGCATTATTAGGGTTACGGGGCGTAAGGGTAAACTGTGAAGGGGCTTTGCTGATGCACTCCATCACCAAAGCTCTGTCCATGCGCACAATGCCTTGGGCATCTACATCTGCACCTGCTTGCTTAAATAAATCAAGCGCCGCTTGGCCCATCACTTCAATACCTAGCTGCTCAAGTATATCCATAGAGGCATCATGGATTAGCTCAACTTGCTCTGGCTCAAGCGCAGCCATTGGCGCAAAGCGGTTACGTTTCACTTGCCTTTCAAGCTGATGGATAGCAAACGATTTAATAGGTGCTTGCTTTACTTTGTGGCGGCGACCTTCTGTACGGCTCATTATTTTCACCTAGAGGTTAATGTATAGCCTCTTACTTCTGTTTTTATAGTGGATTAACACTATCAACCATATCATTTAAATGGCTCAATCAAAGAAAAATAGGCAACACATCCATGTTTTAGTACATATATTGCTCTATTACTATTTTTTAGGATCCAAAAAGGCTTACTATGCACCTTACAATATTGGGATAAATAAATGACCTTGATACAAGATTTATAGTAGTGACTTAAGTTCTTTTAATTATTTAACATACGGATTCACCATGCTAAAGCTCATCACCAACGCTAACCTTTTTTCACCTGAAGCCATGGGCATTTGTCACTTGCTTATCGCTGGACAGGCCATTGTTTACATCGGTTCACACTTACCTGTATTAGATAAGGCCCTGCAGGTAGAAGTGACCGATTTAAAAGGGGCTTCATTGGTGCCCGGATTCATAGATGGACATGCCCATATAACCGGTGGTGGCGGTGAAACAGGCCCAGCTAGCCGTGTGCCTCCTGTATTTTTATCGCAGTTTACAGCCTTTGGTGTGACAAGTGTGGTGGGTGTATTAGGTACAGACGACCTCACCCGCAACACCCAGAGCCTAGTGACTCAAGCCTATGGTTTACGTGAAGAAGGTATGTCTGCTTGGTGTCATACTGGGGGCTATCACTTGCCTTTGACTACCCTTACAGACAGTGCTCGTGGAGACATCGTGTTTATTGACCCAGTGATTGGTGTGGGAGAATTAGCCATTAGTGATCATCGTTCAAGCCAGCCTACCTTGAGTGAGTTTTTGCGCGTAGCAAGTGAAGCTCATGTAGCTGGTTTAATGACGGGCAAAGCCGGTATTTTACATATTCATATGGGCGATGGTAAACGAGGCCTAGAGCTTGTGCGTGAAGCGCTGGACACTTGTGAAATTCCAGCTAGAGTATTTAACCCAACCCACATTAACCGTAACAAAACCCTATTTGATGAAGCACTACCTTTGTCTCTTGAAGGGGTAAGGCTAGATGTAACTGCCTTCCCTGAGGGTCACAGCGCACCGGGCTGGTCTGCGGCTGAAGCATTTTTACGTTATCGAAATGGGGGTTATCCTGCTGATAAGCTAACCATTAGCTCTGATGGTGGCGGGTGTCTGCCTCACTTTAATGCCGAAGGAGAGCCTGAAAGCATGGGCATAGGCTGCGCATCCACCTTGGTGAAAACCTTAGCTGAAGTGCTAAATAACCATGTGCCTATGGAGGAGGCCCTTTTGCCCTTTACCTCTAACGTGGCCGACCTATTAAAACTGTCTCAAAAAGGCAGGCTAGTGCAAGGCAAAGACGCCGACATGGTGGTTTTAGATCAGCAACACCATATTACTGATGTAATGGCGCGTGGTCGCTGGCATAAGCGCAGTGGAGAAATGCAAATTTTGGGCACTTACGAAACACCATAACAGGCACCATAGGCAGTTAACTTTTGCTATTTATCTGGTACCTCAGGCACAAGTTGCTGAGCCTGAGGCACGTCATTTTGTTGCCAATAACCAATTAAAATACCCACCTCACCTGCTTTACCTAGCTGACGATCAACCATGCTTTGGTTAACGCTCACACGGTTTTTTAGTCCAGCAGACCAATCCAACATTTGTTCACCAAGTTGCCCACGCACAGCTTTATACCCACCATCTTGACCTAGATCTACAAACTCTTGTGGATCTTCTTGTAAGTCATATAGCATGGGTTTAAAACCCAAACAGTGGATATATTTGTAACGCCCGTCAAATAACATGGTCATGCGGGCATTATCACTGGTACGGCCCAATTTTTCGGTAAAGTCCATTACGCCATAGTCACATTCTGACACCACGCAATTTCGCTCAATCATAGGTAGATTATGAAGCACTGGCACCAACGACTGCCCTTCCAACCAATTCCACTGGGGCTGACCACCAGCCCAATCTACGAAGGTGGGCACTAGATCAATGGCACACACTAATTGATCACATTGAGTGCCTCGACTTGAGTTGGCGGCAACACTAGGGTCCATCATAAGCAGTGGTACACGAGCTACAGCATCATGAAATAAATCTTTTTCAGCTAACCAATGATCACCAAAATAGTCGCCATGATCAGACGTCAATACGATCATGGTATTTTTATCTTGACCTTGCAGCTTCAAAGCTTCAAATAAGCGCCCTAAATTGTCATCAATTTCTTTCACCAACCCATAATATGTGGGCAAGGCATGATTGCGATACTCATCTTTGGCATAGGTTTGGCTTTGGGGCAAATCCATAAAAGCTTTATAAATAGGATGAGGGTTTTGCTTTTGAGCTTCGCACTTTATCGCTTTTGGCAAATCAACACCGCGATACATCTGGTGATAAGGTGCAGGCGCCGCAAGGGGCCAGTGAGGTTTAATATAAGATAAATGTAAACACCAATTTTGATGCCCCAAATGCTCAATCATTTCGACGGCTCGATCGGTCGTGTATGCAGTTTCAGAATGAGTTTTATCTACCCGGGCAGGTAAGTGTCCATATTTTAAAAACATGCCGTTGCGCAACACACCTTCTTCATCCTTCATGGCGCTAGCCCAAGTGACCCAAGGATTTTTTGCCTCATATCCATGCTTTCGTAGATAATCATAATAAGCCGGTGTGCCTGCACCATAACCACCAGCCACACCTATAGTATGCAGGCCATCATCATGTTCACCTTGGCTAAACCCAGCGTTACTCAAAAATCGTCCTAGCTCTGATTGTGGCTCAAGGCCCAGGCGTTTCATACCTGCAAGATCTGGCTTCATATGGGTTTTACCCATCAAATAAGTGTTCATACCACAGGTTGCAAGATGATCAGCTAAAGTTAACTCATCCACTCTGTTAGGCCAACCATTCCAAGTGGCCCCATGAGAACGCACATGTCGGCCTGTGTAGTAAGATGCCCTAGAATTACCACAGCTGGTGCCTTGAACATAACACCTATTAAACTGCACGCCTTGTTGGGCCAATCGGTCTATGTGGGGAGTGTGCACCACTTCATTTCCATAACAGGACAACGCATCAGCACGTAGCTGATCTAACATAATGAAGAGAATATTTTTTTGCGTCATTACCTTTCCTTTATTTATGCACTATCAAAGCCAGCCAAAATCCGCCTTTATTCTGGAGGCAATGGTTTTGGCTTGCCGTTGGCGTCCACTGCAACAAAGGTAAACATCCCTTGTGTTACTTTATTGACCGTATCACTGTGGCGACGCCTAACCCAAGCCTCTACAAGCACAGTAATAGAGGTATTACCGCGCTTTGCAAGTTTGCAATAACAACTGACATCGTCACCAACATACACAGGTTTGTGAAAGGTCATAGCATCGACCGCCACCGTCACTACGCGCCCTTTAGCTGCATGGGCTGCAAACACACCACTGGAGATATCCATTTGAGACATAATCCAGCCACCAAAAATATCACCATCTGGATTAGCGTCAGCGGGCATCGCTACAGTGCGCAAAGAGGGGTTACCTGCTGGCATGCCTACTAATAGTGGTTCATTTTCTTCGTCTGGTGTGGTCACGATAATACATCCCTTTTCTAATATTTTTTCAATTTCACTAATGATAACACTCAGGTGTTCTTTGCCTACAGATCCTAGCTTCTTAATCCACCCTAGTTACTATAGAATATAAATGACAGATCACATATTTTAAACCTATTATTACAACATAAAGCCTTTATCGTAAATCATTTTCAAATCAGCTATATCACAAGCTTAGGATAGTCTCTTATGGTGTCTCCACTTCGTATTACCCATTGTTTATTTATACTTTTTATCGGATTTTTTACATCTCATTCAGCTTTGGCACAGTGTGCCCCTTGGTTAAAGCATGAGCTTAAACAACTTCATTCAGGCCAACCTTTAGATTTGTGTGCAGTCACAGCAGGTAAACCACTTTTGTTGGTCAATACGGCTAGTCATTGTGGCTTTACTGGACAGTTTGAAGGTTTAGAAGAGTTACACCAAGAATATAAAGACCAAGGGTTAGTCATTATTGGATTTCCAAGTAACGCCTTTAATCAAGCGGCTTTAAACGAAGAAGAAGCCGCTAAAGTGTGCTTTTATAATTTTGGTGTTACTTTTTTGATGAGCCAAACTATTGAGGTGACTGGAGAAAATGCGCATCCTTTATTCAAGCACATTAATGAACAACAAGGGCCACCTAGCTGGAATTTTAACAAGTACCTAGTAGACAAAAATGGCAATGTAGTAGACCGATACAGACAGTGGATTACTCCCACTTCATGGCTACTTAAAAATGCTATTGATGATCTCCTATGAGCAAAAACAAGGGCGGTTTTATACCACCAAAAGAAGGCCTTTGTTATTGTACATCAGGGGTAAGCTTTGATTTATGCTGTAAGCCTATAGTTAGCAAAGACTCTCAAGCTAAAACAGCGCAGGCACTTATGCGTTCACGTTACACAGCCTTTTGCTTGCACAACGAAGATTATCTGTTAAACACCTGGCACCTTGATACACGCCCAAAAAGCCTAGATTTTGAAGCGAAGCAACAATGGCTTGGCCTTAAAATTGTAACCACTCAATATGGCAAGCCTGGAGAGCTTCAAGGCATGGTAGAGTTTGTGGCTCGCTACAAAATTGATGGTAAGGCTTACCGCTTGCACGAAAGGAGTGAATTTGTCTTTGAGCATGGCCTTTGGTATTACACCCAAGGCACTCTTGTTTGACGATGGTTACTGTAGTTTAATTAAACGCTATCTTTAGAAAAATAGGTGCTTATCAATATTCACTGCGGCGATAAGCACTCATCTCTTTTTTGAAAATTATATTCCACATGGAATCATAAATTCATTAAAAAACTCTCCCAATTCATCGTGAGCAGTTAATGGCAAAATATTGGCAATGTGTTGATCTGGCCGAACTACAACTATACATCCTTTAGAGCGATCTATACTCCTTAGATCAAATACATCGTTACCTTCTTCAGCATAAAAAACTTTTTCGTAATCTCTAAGCCCAAATACTCCTTTTGCAGGCCATAGGTAATCGGGCAAGTCATCCATTGATAGATCTTGTTGTTGAAATACGCCATAAACATCAAACACTGAATCTATGTCTGCGTTTTCAGCAGTATAGTTTCGTATAGGAGAAGTCTGTGCGTTTGCTAAAAATTGTACAAGCTTGTATACGTCTGACGAAGTTTCCGCAGGACTTTGTTTATTACCAAAAATGAAAAGGCGCCAGCGTCCATCTGCTTTATTTAGATGGCCTAAATGTTGTCGTGTGCCATCGGCTACTCGAATAGCTTCGGCGGAGTGAAACCGTTGTCCTATATGCAACCCACTTGCCAACGTCTGATTTTGTGCACCTGTACATATATATGAAGGATTATATTCAATAGCTGTACCCGCAACAAAACCGTTCTGCCTGGCCATAAATTTTTCGATATCAACAGTATTTGTTTTAGCTTGAGTGTTTTCTTTATCTTTTGTGGGCTTAGTAGCCACTAACTTTGATAATTGTCTGTCTGCTTCAATGAGCTGTAACGCAACTTTGCGTCGCTCAGTAGCATATGTTTGTAATAGTTTTGGCTGACACTTTCCTTGTAAAACAGACGCCACTTTCCAACCAAGGTTGAAAGTATCTGGCAACGAAGTGTTTAATCCCCAGCCGCCTTTAGGGCTGTGTGTGTGACAAGCATCGCCAGCAACAAATGCACGAGGAATAAGGCCATCAGGATTATCTAATGGTGTATCATCAAACTTCTGAGCGACTCGTTGTCCAACCTCATAGATTGACCACCATGCAACTTCCTTAACATCTAATTTGTAAGGGTGCATGATTTGCCGTGCTTTTGCTATCACATCTTCTGCTGTAAGGTTGAGGTCTGAGGCTCGCTGATCTTCTCCTAATAGATCAAGCTCTACGTAAAATCTAACTAAGTAGCCGCCTTCTCGCGGAATAGTCATCACGGCGCCATGTTCTTTTGATTGAATAAAGCTCTTAACTCTAATATCAGGAAAGTCCGTTACTAGTAAAAGATCCATCACTCCCCAAGCCTTACTTGCCGAGTCGCCTTCTAAAGGGATCGACATACTTCTTCGAACCATGCTCCTTCCACCATCACAACCTACAACAAAGCGAGCTTTTACCGTATCAATGTTAGAAGATTGCGCATCGCTTCTCTCAAATTTTGCAGTAATGGGGTGTGCGTTTAGATCTTGAGTGAGCTCAGAATCAATATCTAATTCAAGTAGCCTACGACTGTAATGAGGAACTAGATTAGTTACTGAGTTCTTCATGCCTTCCAGTAATAACTCATGAAGTCGAGCTTGATTAACGATGCCGTGTGCAAACTCAGAGAGGCCAACTCTCGCATCTGGAATTTTATGGGTTCTCTTTATGTTCTCTGTATTCTCTTGATTAGGCTCCCAGAACGCAGTTTGACTTAGCTTGTATGATTCCTTAACAATCATTTCACTGCTGTTAAATCCTTCCATAATCTCAATTGTTCGACACGATATCCCATCTGCTCGTCCAAATTTCAAAGGACCATCTTCTAGGTCTACAATGCATGTTGAAATGTCAGTGAACTCAGCTAGCTGTCTTGCCATCGTTAATCCAGCAGGACCACAACCGACAATCAACACATCAACTTCTGTTGGAAGGTCTACCATAGGAGGCGCTGTGGCTGGCTCTCGAATTGCATCTGGAATCTGATAGTTGCCTGGTTTAAACCCATTTAAGTGGAATTGCATTGCAGTAGTTCTCCTGCTTTTGTTGTACTTTTTTAACGAATGTCGCCATTTTGAATTGATTACTATTAATAAATAATCACATTCAAAGATTTATAGTTCAAATTTTGCGCAAATACAGCTTGTCGCAAAAATAGGGATAGGCTCCATGAAATGCACATTTGCTTTTGCTCCTTTTGCAGCAGCAGCAGTAGCGATTAGCGTTCTAATTTCGTAACCACCTTGGCCAGCATCTCTATAGGTTTGTTCATCTGTATACGACAGCATGGCGTCTTTGTCGTTGCGCTGAAAACGATCCATGAACTCTTCATCCCATTGGATGTTAATTTTTCCAGAGTCTGGGGTTGCGGGCCAATGTGAAATTCCTCCTGTGCCAACAATTGCTATCTTTTCAGGTAAGGCGTCACACGCAGCTCTAATTGCCTCACCAAATGCCCATGCTCTGTGTAATGGAGTTAAAGGTGGGCCTTGGCAGTTGATATTCATTGGTATGATGGGCATATCATACTGGGGAGTTAAAAAATTAAGTGGCACACTAATTCCATGATCAAACTTCCATTCTTCAGAAAAAGCAGTATCAGTAGTCTTCATAACTTCTGCTATTAAACGTTTAGAGAGATCAGCATTACCTGGAACTTTTGTCCAAGGTATTTTCAGCCAATCAGGGTCTTCGATAGGGCCTTCATATTCATCTGCCATACCGATGCAGTAAGCTGGCATATTATTCATAAAAAAGTTTGCGAAGTGCTCTGCAGCAATAACAATTAACGCTTGTGCACCAGAGTCCACAATGTCTTGTCTCATTTTATCTAAATTTGCATAAAACGCATCGCGTAATTCTGGATCTGCCCTGTCTGCACGTGCTGTAATACCTGGCCCATGACTACACACACCTGCATAAACTAAACTCATAATTTAACCTCGGTATCTTCTGTAAAACTACTACCTGAACCCGTCATAGCGTATACCCCTTCTCTAACAGGACCATATTTTTCGATGCCATCACGCATAGCTTGTAGGTAGTCATCCCATTCAATTTGATGGAAAGCCGCAAAATGCATTAATATTTGACCGTTAACTCCAAGAACATATAACAAGCCGATATCAGGCTTAGTTAATGCAGTCGCTTCTTCATCGGTCAAAGTGTAATTTCCCAACAAATCATCTAGATCATTTTTATATCTATGCTGAATATTTGTATCTCGATTCAAATCATAGAGAATTTTTTGTGTGTAATAGAGGCTCATTTCATTCTCGTGTTAATAGCCAGCCGACTCATCATCTTCGGTCGAGTCAATAAAATCTGCAGCTAATTTTCGTGTAGCATTTGCAAGTAAAGCAGCGTCAACACCCACTCCAATAAAATGGGCCCCAGCATTAATATAATGATCGGCTAAATCTTTTGTAACCGCTAAAACACCTGCCTTTTTCCCAGCATTATTAATGATCTTAAAACCATGATCAATAGCCGCAAGAACTTCAGGATGACCAGGATTACCAATATGTCCCATTGCTGCAGACAAATCTGATGGGCCAATAAAAACAGCATCAACACCTTTTACAGCAACGATTGATTCTATGTTTTTAAGACCTTCTAACGTTTCAATCTGTACAATCAGACACACTTCATCATTGGCTTTTTGAAGATAATCAGGTATTCGATTCCATTGAGCTGCACGTGCCATAGATGTACCTAAACCACGAATACCTCTTGGCGGGTAATAGGCAGCTTTAACAAGTTCAGTTGCTTGCTCAGCTGTATTAACCATGGGAATTAATAGCGTTTGTGTGCCGATATCTAATAATTGTTTGATTAATGCAGTATTTCCTTCAACGGGACGCACGATTGAAGAAACTGGATAAGGCTCAATGGCTTGCAAGTGACCCATTATAGATTTCAAATCAAATGGGCCATGCTCAGCATCAATGAGCACCCAATCAAATCCAGCACCGGCTCCAATTTGCGCAACAGTAGAATCTGGAATACCTAACCATAATCCAAATGTTGGTTTATCTAAGTTCAGTGATTGTTTAAATGTATTCGTTTTTATCAACATGGAAAAATACTCATAAATTCATTAGACAAAATTAATTGAGATAGAACCTAAATCACCATAGTCTCCAAAAACCTTGTCGCCTGCTTTCACTTTCATAGGTGCTGTAAACGAACCTGATAGCAAAATCTGACCTGGCTCTAGCGCGATATTATGAGCAGCAAAGCGTTTTGCAATCCAGCAGATTCCATTGGCAGGATGATCAAGCACTGCAGCGGCTAGACCCGTTTGCTCAATCACATCATTTACTTTGACGATAGCGCCACACCATCTTAAATCAACTTCTCCAGGTTTCACTTTACGCCCACCCATAACGATACCAGCGTTTGCTGCATTGTCTGAAATGGTGTCAAAAACTTTTCGCGTATAACCCGTTTCAGGATGAACACGATGGCTACGAGCAGCAATAAGCTCAAACGCAGGAATGATATAGTCGGTTGCAGCCATCACCTCTTCTACCGTGACGTTTTCGCCAAACAAGCGATCTTTTAAAACAAACGCCAGCTCAACTTCAATCTGAGGATCAGTAAAGTCAGACGTTTTAATCTCTCCACCATCAGCAAATACCATGTCATCTAATAACACACCGTAGTCTGGTGTATCGATTTTCATCACACGCTGCATCACTCGAGAGGTTAGACCTATTTTATAGCCGACAACTTTACGCCCATCTTCAATTTTTCTATTCACCCATGAAGACTGAATCGCATACGCATCGTCCATATCCATATCTGGGTGCGTTAATGTAAGCGGATCAATTTGCTTCTTGTTAGCTTCTGCAGCATATAAATCATCCGCAGCTTTTTGAATTTGATTATTATTTAACACATCTAAACCCTCTCTTTAGTGCTTAATTTCAACATTGACCCACAGACTTATAAGTAATCTTGGATATTGTTTTTGTTGAATTTTAAAACTGGCTCTAGCTCCTTCATTTCAAACGATAGAGCAACCCCTTTTGTGGCAAATGTATCTGCAAAGTATTCTGTAAACACTTCAAAAAATTGTTCTGCAGCTATCTTTCTATCATCTAATGAACGCCCTGCTCCCAACTTAACTTCAAGGTGAGCAAAACAAAGTTCAGGATTACCATCAGCAAGACGGTACTGCTGGCAACAGTAAGCTCTACTGCGAATACCTTTTAATGGAAACAAACCTGTTTTTTCTGCAGCAGCATGTAATTTTTCAAATAACTTCTGAATTGACTCCTGATCTTTGCTTAGCCCACAATTATCAGAGTATTCGAGTACAAAATGAGCCATAAAAAATTCCTTTTATATAAAATCAGTGATTAAAATCCACCAAGCACAGGGACTCTATGCGTGCCATGTGCAATACAAACATTTTTAGTTTCCATATAAAAGTCAAAACTATAGTCACCACCATCGCGCCCAATGCCAGACATTTTGATACCACCAAACGGTGAAGGCAGATTACGATTATTTTCTGAATTAACCCACAACATCCCTGCTTCAACATGGCGAGCCATCCGCATCGCACGACCGTTATCGTTAGTCCAGATATATCCAGCCAAACCATAATCTGTATCATTTGCAATATTGATTGCTTCTTCTTCGGTTGAGAATTCGATTGCTGTTAAGACAGGTCCAAATATTTCTTCTTGTGCAATTCGCATTGAGCTTTTTGCATTACAGAAAAGTGTTGGCTCAACATAATTGCCTGAGCCTAAATCTTCACGTCGTTTTCCACCCACTGCAATAGTAGCGCCATCTTCTTTGGCAATATCCATATAGCTCATTACTTTATTGAAGTGCTCTGTATGCACTAACGGCCCTACCTCTGTTGCTGGATCTAAAGGATGACCAACACGCAGATTTATAATTCTCTTTTTTAACGCGGCTAAAAACTTCTCTTTAATGCCTGATTGAATTAATAGGCGGCTTGAAGAGGTGCAGCGCTGACCATTTAAACTGTAAATCATAAAGACAACGGCATCTAATGCACGGTCAAAGTCAGCATCATCAAATACGATGACTGGATTTTTACCACCCAACTCTAGATGTACACGTTTTAGAGTATCAGCACCTTGACGCATAATATGTGAACCAGTGGTTGTATCTCCAACTAAAGCGATGGCCTTAATAGCTGGATGCTCAGTCAAACGCTTACCCACTTCTTCACCAAAACCATTCACTGTATTCCAAACACCATCAGGAATGCCTGCATCTTTAGCTATCTCAGCCAGCAGCATAGCAGTCAAAGGCGTAAGTTCAGCTGGCTTATGAACAATAGTACAACCAGATGCGAGAGCAGGTGCTATTTTCCATGTGGACAACATAAATGGTGTATTCCACGGTGTGATAATACCCACTGGACCAATAGGTGTGCGCATGGTGTAGTTGGTATGCTCATCTTGCAATAAACCTTGGCCATTTTGTGCTTCAGGTGCTTTATCCGCAAAAAACCTAAAATTTGCTGCACCACGAATTGCAGCCTGCTTCATAAAACGAATGGGTTGGCCACAATCTATTGACTCAACCAGCGCAATTTCTTCAGCTCGTTTTTCAACCATGTCAGCAAAATGATGTAATATTTTTTTACGTTCATTTCCAGAAACATCTCTCCACGCTGGAAATGCAGCTTGCGCTGCTTCACATGCTTTATCCATATCTTCGGAAGTACCTCTAACAACATGCCCTAAGGAAGTATTGTCCACTGGAGATATGTTCTCGTATGTCTGAGCATCATTAGCCATAAAAGGTTTGCCGTTGATAAAATGCCCAGTAGGCGCTTCTGCGAAACGATTTAAATATTTTTTAGATTGTAAAAGGTTTACGTCAAACTCGCTCATAAGAGGCCTCGGATAATTTAATTTGTATGGCTAGAGTTATAAAACTAACAAATAGATCGTCTTTTTTTGAAAATTAGGCACAAGACCTTGGTACTAATGACTTGATCGACTAAAGTTTCACATAAATTACAATAATCTGAACACTCTAAAGGTTAACAAGTTAACATTAATAAACATTAAATGAAACAGATACACAATCTAAAAGGCATTTAAAGCCTAAAACAAATTAACACGTTAATCTAATTATATGTATAATACAAACATACTTTAGTCAATTACATATACTAAACAAGGAATAAAAAATGCGATTTATAACCTACGAATACCAAAACACTGTTTCTTGGGGCGCTATCAATGACAAGGGCGTCATTGATCTAGGATCAAAAATGGGTGGCGACTTACATCTTGCTATCCGCGAAGATCGCTTAAAAGAAGCACAAGATCTTGCGGCTAATAGTGAAGCTGATCACCAACTAAATGATATTAAGCTACTTGCTCCGATTACAAACCCAGGAAAAATTGTTTGTATTGGCGTGAATTACGCCAATAGAAATGCTGAATATAAAGATGGCTCTGAAGCACCAAAATTCCCTAGCCTATTTATGAGAACACCAGATTCATTGACCACTCATAACGCACCATTGTGGCGCCCACCAGAATCAGACCAGCTAGACTATGAAGGTGAGATTGTTATCATTATAGGTAAAGCGGGTAGACGCATTTCTGAAAAGGATGCTTATGACCATATTGCAGGTCTAACCATTATGAACGAAGGCACATTACGAGACTGGGTGCGTCATGCTAAATTTAACGTTACCCAAGGTAAAAATTTCGTTAACTCTGGATCAATTGGCCCATGGATGGTCAGTAGTGATGAATTTTCCCCAGAAAAATACGAAGACATGCATATCACTACCAAAGTAAATGACGAAATTCGTCAAGATGATACTACTGCTAGTATGGCGTTCCCGCTCAAGTATATTATTAGCTACTGTTCACAATTTTTCCATCTTCAGCCTGGAGATGTGATTGCAACAGGCACTCCAAATGGAGCTGGAGCAAGATTTGAGCCACCAAAATATCTTGTACCTGGTGATGTTATTGAGGTTGAAGTTGACG
>Ga0308006_10000009_pt1 | contig 118897 bp, 114 predicted proteins | sample Neamet69_FD_203150 | JGI IMG/M metagenome (GOLD analysis project Ga0308006, IMG submission 203150) | Marine microbial communities from water near the shore, Antarctic Ocean - #69 | ecosystem: Environmental > Aquatic > Marine > Unclassified | place: Southern Ocean | collected 2014-06-07 | reverse complement strand
CTAAACAAAGTTTAGGTCTTATTGCCAATCCAACAAACGCCCACACGAATTACTTGATTAAATTGTTAAAGAGCGGTCGGTTAAGTGATTTGCCGTGAAGCAGTGCGCTCAACCGAGGTGGCGTATTCTATAGATCTGAGTTTATTTGTCAACACGCTTTTTCAAAAAAACTTAATAAATACACAATTAATTTATTCTAAGCAAATATTGCCAATAATTGGTCAAAAACCAACCACTTAGCTACCAGCAAATTACTGGCCCCAATGCAATAGATGGAACAACTTTTTACCCCGCTTAATAACATGATACTGCTCATACAATCCCGAAGAAGAGGTTAGGACCATCTCAACGTCACTCACTTTTTCGCCGTTGATACTCACTGCGCTATTACTAATAAATTCTCGCGCCATTTTATTTGACTTAGCCAGACCAGAAACAACCAGAGCTTGAACTAGCGTCATGGTTTTTTCGTTTGTGCTTGAAGCTGGCATGCCATCAAGATAAAGCTGCTGGAGATCCTCTTGCGTGAGCTGCTCCAGCTTGCCTGAAAACAATGCTTCACTAATCCTTAAGGCCGCCTGCAGACCTTCTTCACCATGCACAAGCCTCGTAACCTCACAGGCCAAGACACTTTGTGCTTGAGGCTTTCCTTGTGCAACCTTATCTTGCTCTTCTATAGCAAGCATTTTTTCTTCTGACAAAAAGGTAAAGAATCGCAAAAATTTATAAACATCCGAGTCTGCGGTATTGATCCAAAACTGGTAAAAGGCATATTGTGAGGTTTTCTTAGCATCCAACCAAACAGTGCCACTTTCCGTTTTACCAAACTTAGTGCCATCGGATTTGGTGACCAAAGGCAGTGTTAAACCAAACACTTGAGCTCGATGCTGACGACGGGTTAAGTCGATTCCCCCAGTAATGTTTCCCCATTGATCACTACCACCTATTTGAAGTGTGCAATTATATTGCTTGTATAACTGAGAAAAATCAAAAGATTGTAAAATCATATAGGCGAATTCTGTAAAAGAAATCCCTTCTCCATCACGCTCCAAGCGCTGCTTCACTGATTCTTTTTGAATCATAGAACTGACAGAAAAGTGCTTCCCTACATCTCGCAAAAACGTTAATACATCCACGTCTTTGGTCCAATCATAGTTGTTCACTACCTGCGCACTATTGTCTTGAGCGTTAAAATCTATAAAAGATGAGACTTGAGCCTTGAGGCGGGTGACCCAATGATTGATAACATCTACTGTATTGAGCTTGCGCTCTTGGGATTTGAAACTAGGATCGCCAATCATTCCTGTAGCACCGCCCACCAGCGCCAATGGCTTATGGCCTGCTTGCTGAAAACGCCTAAGCACCAACAAGGGCACTAAACTACCTATATGCAAGCTATCAGCTGTTGGATCAAACCCACAATAAAGCACCCGCGACTCCTTTAGGTGCTCTATCAGCTCTTCAGGTGCGGTCATTTGATTAACCAGTCCACGCATTTGTAAATCGGCGAGTAAGTTAGTGTCTGTGGCAGTCATAGTATTAAGTCACTTAGTAAGGCATTGGTTTAAAGTACTTGAATCAGTCAATAAATGCAGACTGGAAAGCCGTGTATTCTAGCTTGAATCAGGGCCAATAGAAAAGCGCATAGCCCAAGCCATGTATGCTTATTTGGTACTCAATAGTCTATTCTTAAGAGTTAGGCATGTTATGATGCAGCTCTTAGACAGTTTCTATTGCCAAATCTATTACATCTACACCTTATGATAATCTTTCCAAAATTACTGCAACATTTTCCAAAGCTATACATTCGCATCTTGGTGCTTCTGACTTTGGTAATGCTAACAATCACACTGTGGCCAGCCTCACAACCAAAGAACCCACCAGACGCCACCACAAAAACATTGGATTTAACCCCAAAATTACTCATTGAAAACACCCAAGCAACCCTTCAGCCGCTGCCCATAATTCATCCTGAAAAGTGGACCTCTGTTACTGTTAAATCAGGTGATAGCCTTAGCACTTTATTCCAGCGTGTTGGATTATCTGCTCAAGATGTATACCAGGTATCTCAAGCCACAAAAAAAACTAAAGCATTAAGCCCTCTATTTCCAGGTGATACTTTAGATTTTTTAATAAAAAATGAGCGGTTAGATAAAGTTCGCCTAATTAAAACCCCTTTACTGCAAACCATTGTCCAGCGCAAAGATGGGACCAACTACACCGTTGAAACCATTACTCGAAAGCCCGACATCGAGCCTCGTTTTGTACAAGGCATTATCAAAAGCTCACTATTTGTAGATGGACAAAATGCAGGTTTGAGTCAAAAGAAACTAATGCAACTGGCAACAATATTCGGGTGGGACATAGACTTTGCTTTAGATATTCGTGGAAATGATCAATTTGCACTTATCTATGAAGAAAAATACCTAGATGATGCGTTAATTGGTGAGGGCGACATACTCGCCGCTCAATTTATTAACAGGGGTAAAATATTTAACGCAATACGCCACAGCGATGGGAATTACTACTCACCCCAGGGGTACAGCATGCGTAAGGCATTTTTACGCAGCCCAGTAGATTTCTTTCGTATCAGCTCAAAATACAATCCTAATCGTAAGCACCCCGTACTTAAAACAGTCCGCCCTCACCGAGGCGTTGACTATGCTGCTGCTAACGGCACACCTATTAAAGCATCTGGTGATGGCAAGGTAACTTGGCGAGGCACCAAAGGTGGGTATGGCCGTACCATAATTATACAACACGCCGGCATTTACACTACTTTATATGCACATATGTCTAAATATAATAGTAAAGTAAAAAAAGGTAGCCGTGTAAAACAAGGCCAGGTCATTGGGTATATTGGCTCTTCTGGCTTGGCAACCGGCCCTCATTTACATTATGAGTTCCGCACCAATGGCGTACATAAAAACCCGCTTAAAGTGAAGCTTCCTAACGCAGAGCCACTCAACAAAGAACAGATGGAAGAATTCAAGCCAGTTGCAAAGACCATCATTGAACTACTAGAGGCCTACCAATTAGGCTCACCTTTAGCATCTATTTAACACATCAACCTGATTGGGAATATTTAGATAGAGAAGCTTGATCCACAACCACAAGTTGTTGTTGCATTGGGATTACTGACAGAAAACTGTGAGCCTTGTAGGCTTTCTTTGTAATCCACTGTAGCGCCCATCAGGTATTGAATTGACATTGAGTCAACTACCATAGTGACCTGGCCGTTTTCAATTTGAGTGTCATCTTCCGCCACCTTATCATCGAAAGTAAAGCCGTAAGAAAAACCTGAGCAACCCCCGCCTGTAACATACACACGCAATCGCAAATCTTGGTTATCTTCATCTTCCATTAGATGAGTCACTTTTTTTGCCGCTGAATCAGTAAAACCCATCGCAGGCTCTGAGGCATCAAAGTAATCTTGTTCTTGTGTGTGTGGCATTGCCAATCTCGTTACATTTTCTGGGTAGGAATTATGCGCTTAACCTAGTAATTTAGTCAAGTATTGGCGCAGGCTATCTGCACCTCATTCGCTACATTAGCTTGATACAAACTAAGCGTTAATTACACCCTTAGTTTAAGCCAATTAGCCTTAAACTAAGGCGCTAGAGGCACTATGCTTAGGCCCGTACTCTCCTCCAATCCCAACATCAAGTTCATATTGTGAATGGCTTGACCAGCAGCGCCCTTCACTAGGTTGTCGATCGCAGACAAGATCACTAAAGTATCTTCACCTTGGGGTTGATGCAATGCTATTCGACAGATGTTTGAACCCCTGACACTGCGAGTTTCTGGATGGCTACCTAAGGGCATAATATCTACAAAAGGGTGATCCTTATAACGCTCCTCAAATAATTCCTGAATGGCTTGAAGTGAATATTCACTATCTTTTAAACGTGCATAAATAGTGGCATGAATACCCCGAATCATAGGCACTAAATGGGGAACAAAGGTCATGCCAACAGCACTATTGTTAGCTACTGAAAGGCGTTCTTTTATTTCAGGCAAGTGCCTATGCCCAGCTACACCATAGGCTTTAAAGCTATCCCCAGCTTCGCATAACAAACTCCCTACCGCCTCCCCACGCCCAGCACCACTAACACCTGATTTACAATCTGCAATAAGATTCTGAGTATCAATTAACCCCTGTTCAATCAAGGGCAACAATCCAAGCTGCACAGCCGTTGGGTAACATCCAGGATTGGCAACCAAGTTAGCGTCTTTAATACTGGTCTTATTCACCTCAGGCAAACCATAAACGGCACTATCCAAAAGCTCTGGGCAAGAATGCTCCATACCGTACCAGCTTGACCAAACACTCACATTTTGAATACGAAAGTCAGCTGCCAAATCAATGACTTTACAGCCAAGTGCAAGTAAGTCAGGCACCTGTTTCATCGCCACACCATTTGGCGTAGCAAAGAATACCAAGTCTGCCTGCGCTAAAGCTTGCGTTGTAGGCTGAGTGAAAGCCAAATCATATTCTCCACGTAAACTAGGATAGATTTCTGAAACAGCCTTACCCGCCTCCGAACGAGACGTGATGGCGCACACCTCAACCTCAGGGTGACGGGCTAAAAGACGAAGTAATTCAACGCCTGTGTATCCAGTACCACCAACAATAGCAACTTTTTTCACACTAACTTCCTTTTCTAAAGACTCAACTAAAGCCATAATAATAGACAAAGCTTAAAAGCAAAAGGGCTGTGTTCCAATAATAACAATAGGCTCATTAGTCAGAACCAGCTATATAAGGTAAACTTAATACGATCAACCTCGTATTTGTAAGGTAATATGATTTTTCCGAGTAGTTATTATGGACAATAAAAAACACACTTTAAAATCTCGATTCAAGCAAGCTCCCTTTGGAGTGGGCCGTTTTCGACGTCGCCTGGCACATAATGATGCTCTGCTTCAAAACAGCTTACTTGGACTTATCACGGGCATAGCCGCCGCATTAGTAATCATTGCCTTTCGCAGCTTGTTTGAAATACCGCTGATGCACTGGCTCCCTGGGGGCACTGCCGAAAGCTTTGAAAGTTTGAATCCTATTTGGTATTTTTTGCTTCCCGTTATTGGAGGGGGGTTGATTGGCCTTTGGCTCATGTTTTTTACTCCAGAAAATCAAAAAACAGGAGTAACGCACGTAATGGATCGCATGGCTTACCACCAAGGTAAAATGCCGTTCAAAAATGCCTTTGCACAATTTATTGGTGGTGCCCTAGGCATCTTAACTGGTCAATCTGGCGGCACAGAGGGGCCGGCAGTCCATCTAGGCGCGGGGGCAGGCTCACAAATAGGTCGTATTTTCCACCTGCCTAATAACAGCCTTCGCCTTATGGTTGGATGTGGTGCCGCAGGAGCTATAGCAGCATCGTTTAATACTCCTATGGCAGGTGTTATTTTTGCTATGGAAGTGGTGATGCTTGAATACAGCATTATTGGCTTCACTCCAGTCATTATTGCCTCTGTCACCGCCACTTTGTTACATAATACTTTGTATGGTGCGCAGATGGCGTTTATGGCACCTGAAATCAGCATGGTAAGCACACATGAAATGCCACTGATTTTAGTTTATGGAGTGATACTTGGCGCAATGGCTGCATTATTTACAAAAACCCTCACCAGCATGCAAAGCTTTTCAGCCCAACCTGTGCTTATTAGAATGTTGATGGCAGGCACCTTTACTGGAGCCTTAGCCTATTTCGTGCCTCAAGTAATGGGCATGGGATCTGACAGCATTTTGATGGCTATCGAAGGGCAATATGCACTAGGTTTATTAATTGCATTGGCATTAGCAAAATTATTCGCCACCGCCATTAGCGTGGGTTTAGGAATGCCAATAGGAGTTATAGGCCCCACTCTTTTAATGGGAGCATGTGCAGGCGCGGCTTTGGGACATATAAGCAGCTATGTTATAGATGGCCCCACATCAAGCGCTGGTTTTTATGCCATGCTCGGTATGGGAGCAATGATGAGTGCCGTTCTTCAAGCGCCCCTAGCCGCCTTAATTGCACTACTGGAACTTACTCACAACCCAAATATAATATTACCCGGTATGGCAACTATTGTTATTGCTAACATTAGCTGCAGCTATGTGTTCAAACAAGATTCTGTATTTGTAGAACTATTACGCAAGCAGGGCTTAAATTATCGAGCCAACCCAATCTCTCAAGCATTGAACCATCAAGGCGTCACCAGTTTAATGCATGATGATATAAGCCATCATAATGACAATGATATAACTGGCTATCAGTCAGCCATCAAACAAGGCTGCAATTGGCTACTTATTAGCAGCCAAAACCATGAAAAAGTTGACTACGTCATACATATGCGCCAGGTTTTGGTAGGTGAAGCCTTAACCACAAGCTTAATTGAGTCCGCAGGTTACCCAACCAAAACCTTTGGTTTTTGTTCATCTAAATCGACGCTAAAGGAGGCTTGGGACCTTTGTAAAGAGTGTGGTTACACACAACTTCTCATTACTGATATTGATGGAAGCATTATGGGCGTTTTACTTGCAGAAGAAATATTACAATACGCACAAAAGGATTAGCAGACAGCGGCATTTCAGGCGATAATAGCTACTCAATTTTCTAATTTAGAGTGGCCTATGCCTTCCAATTCAACACCGATCTCTGCCAAACTATTTGAAGCCGCCCAAAAACACATTCCTGGAGGGGTTAACTCCCCTGTTAGAGCATTCAAAGGCGTTGGTGGCCATCCACTATTTATCAAACATGGCATTGGCGCTTGGCTCACTGATGAAGACGATCAGCAATATGTAGACTATATTTGTTCTTGGGGCCCCATGATTCTAGGGCATGCTCATCCCAAAGTTCTGGCTGCAGTCTCAAAAAGCATTGAAAACGGCCTAGGATTTGGCGCTCCTACACGAGTAGAAACTGCCATGGCGGACAAGCTATGTAGCATGCTGCCCCATATGGACATGGTCCGTATGGTGAGCTCAGGCACAGAAGCCACTATGAGCGCAATTAGATTAGCCCGAGGTCACACCGGCCGTGACAAAATAGTTAAATTTGAAGGTTGTTACCATGGCCACTCAGACTCACTTTTAGTTAAGGCAGGCTCTGGCGCCCTTACACTTGGAGTGCCCAGCTCTCCAGGTGTGCCTGACAGCATCGCTGAACACACCATCACCCTAAACTACAACGACAATGAGTGTGTTAGAAAAACTTTTGCTGAAATTGGCCACCAAGTAGCCTGTATTATTGTTGAACCCGTGGCTGGCAATATGAACTGCATCCCTCCTCAGGAAGGATTTTTAGAGTGCTTAAGGGAGGTGTGTGATGCCAGTGGCGCAATACTGATCTTTGATGAAGTAATGACCGGTTTTCGAGTAGGTCCTCAATGTGCTCAAGGCAAATACAATATAGCACCAGACTTAACCACTTTAGGTAAAGTGATCGGTGGCGGTATGCCTGTAGCAGCTTTTGGTGGTCGCAGTGAAATAATGCATTCCCTTGCACCTTTAGGCCCTGTATATCAGGCGGGTACGCTATCAGGCAACCCTGTGGCCATGAGCGCTGGCCTTGTGATGCTAGATGAAGTTAGCCAGCCTGGGTTTTATGAACAGTTAACCGACTTCACGAGTAAACTTCTAGCAGGCCTAAAAGAGCGAGCTATAGCAGCAAACGTGCCTTTCTTAACCAACCAAGCAGGCGGCATGTTTGGTATATTTTTCACCGACCAACTACAAGTAACCTGCTTTGCAGAAACGATGGCTTGCGATGCAGAAAAATTCAGTCGCTTTTTTCACTTAATGCTAGCTGAAGGAGTGTATTTAGCACCTTCTGCCTTTGAAGCAGGGTTTGTATCTTCTGCCCACGGTGACAAAGAATTGGCACACACTCTCAATGCCGCCGAGCGTGCTTTTGCTAAGCTTTAACCCGTGCTGAACTTTGTTTATCTGATACTCGCAGTTTTGCTGGTCATTTGGGGCCTCAAGTTATGGCGCCTCAAAGACATACAAGGCTCATATAGCACAGCTGCTTTGAGCCTTTGGCTGGGTGCTTATGCGTCCATCGTTAATGCGCCTTTTGCTGTTTCAATGGTCAGCTTTGAAGTAGCTATTCTTGGTTACAATCTAAGCGTATTTGTCGGTTTACCTATGCTAGCTTTGACATTGTTAGACCTGAGTTTTAGCTGGCGTTGGCAAAAAGCCATCTGGGGTCGTATTTTCCTGGCATTAGCAGCCATGTTTGAAGTAATGCGCCGTGCAGATGTAGGAAATAACTACGCTAAGTTCATCTTTATTGCCTGCATAATAACTCTACTTTTTGTCCTCTTTAAAATAGTAAAACATGCATTAAAAAACAATCAGAGCCTTAAAAAAAGCACGGCGCTACTGGGTGTTTGCTTAATGTTGATGGCTGCTAGCCTATGGTCATTTAATACTGCTTTCGCATTAGTATGGCATGGCTTAGGTTTATTGGTACTTGGCGGCTATTTGTATTTGTCAGCTTGAATAATAGCTTCAGCCTCACCTTTGCTATTTCCTAAATGACTGCGACTTGCAGCAATTAACTTCCAGAAATAATACTGATACCGCTTTTTGTTAGGCACTAAAGTTAGGCCTTTAAGTGCCAGTTGCTCGGCACGAGCTGCCTCACCCAAAGATAACTGCAAAGCTGATAACCGTGCATAAACCTTAGGCTCTCTTGGCGCTATTCGTTGGGCCCTTTGCAGCTGAATAACTGCCTCAGCCATCTTACCTTGGCCTTTTAATGAATCAGCGTTGGACAACAATTGTTCCACCACAGCTTGATCTGATGGAGGCAAACCCTCTTCTTGTTTTATTACCACTTCTATATTCTTTTCAGTGGGCGCGACAACCACTTTACTCGGACTAGACTGTGGTGTAATCGTTACTTTTGCTTTAGGAACTACGTAAGGTTTTGGCTTTTCTAACTCTACAGGCTTGCGCGGTTGTGTATCAGTGGGACTTGGAGTAGTTTCATTACCAAGCACATTATTAGTGGCTAAGGGGATGCGCTGAGAAGCCCTAGCCTGAACACTTAGGTCTTCAACGATAGGGCCATAACCTGGACCCGCGCAAGCTCCCAAAAAGATAACTGATAAGCAAAGTGACATGTATTTGAAAAGTGTGATCTTCATGCTGTTCATTACTGACTAATATCCACAATTTGTATTAATAGGAGGTGCTGTTGCATTAACCATAGGCAAATCAATACCATCTGGACAACCATTAGGAATAACTACACCGGTTGCCCGATTGACATAATAGTAGCCCACTGTTTCAGGCTTTATATCTTCATAGGGGGTATAGGACAAATGTTGCATCAGCTGACCCCATACATTAAGGGCACCACTTGCTCCTGTTAGTGGCGTTGGTTTTAAGTCTTCCCTTCCTAACCACACAGTCGCCACATGCTGACCACTAAAACCTGCAAACCAACTGTCCCTTTGATCGTTTGTTGTACCCGTTTTGGCAGCCACTTTTTGCTGCTTAGGTAAAAAGCGATACACACCTCTAGCTGTTCCTTCATTGGCAACCAGATGCATTTCATGCTGTAACAAATACACCGCATCATTGCTAGCGGCTTGGCGCACTATAAGGGGGAAAATACTCAGCAACTGACCATTGGCCTTAGTCACTTGCCGCACTATACTTAATGGACTATAGAATCCATTTCCTGCAATAGTTTGATAAATCTGATTGACTTGCATCGGAGATATTTCAACAGCGCCCAATAAAACAGAGGGATAGGCTGGGATAGATTGTTCTATACCCATTTCGCTCAACTGCTGTAATACCTTTTCTAAGCCCACCTGCAATCCTAAACGCACATTAGCTTGGTTGTAGGATTTTGTAAGTGCTTCATACATAGGCACCTTGCCGTGTGACCTACGATCATAATTTTGTGGTTGCCATACAGACCCATCAGGTTGTGGCAACGCAATAGACTCATCATTGATAAGTGTAGCTAAATTATATTGCCCTGACTCTAAAGCTGCTAGATGTATTACAGGCTTCAATAACGAGCCTACTTGACGACTAGTATCTAACGCCCAGTTATGGCCTGCGTAACCTCCATCATGGTCGCCCACCAAGGCTAATAGTTCACCACTGCCTCTATGGCTCACTACTATAGCGCCCTCTAGTGTTGGTATCTTACCGTGTCGTTGATTAAGTGCATCTATTTGCTCTACCATGGCTATGTGGGCTTGATGCTGCACCCATGGATCTAAGCTGGTGAAAATGCGTAAGCCTTGATTGGATAAAGCAGACGCTGGGTAGTGTTGTTGCAACTGCCGCCTTACTACATCCATGTAAGCTGGGTAACGGCTAACCTGCTTAGCCTTTGAAAGGTCTAATGGCAATGCTTGATACTGTGTTTTTTGGACGTCGGAGATCACACCTTGTTGGGCAAGAACTGACAAGACTAGATTACGCCTTTTAGTTGCTCTTTGGGGATGCCTATGGGGATTATAGTATGACGGACCTTTTACTAATCCGACTAATAGTGCAACCTGATGCAACTTAATCTCATTTAAAGGCTGTCCGAAATAAAACCGACTAGCAAGACCAAATCCATGGATTGCCCGCTTACCAGCTTGTCCGAGAAAGACTTCATTAAGGTAAACTTCTAGCACCTCTTCTTTAGAGTAATGAACATTTAATAATAGGGCCATCGGCGCTTCAATGAGTTTACGCCATAAGGTTTGTTGGTCTGTGAGGTAAAAATTCTTCACCAGTTGCTGCGTTAATGTGCTGCCACCTTGCACTACAGCTGCCGCCTTGATGTTAGCCCACATAGCTCGTGCGATTCCCCAAGGAGATACGCCATAGTGGGAGTAATAATCACGGTCTTCGACCATTAACAAGGTCTCAATGAATCCATTGGGCAAGTCATTCAGCTGTATGAGTTCACGGTCTTCATTGTGAGATGGGTAAATGCCGCCTACAAGTTGTGGCTCTAGTCTCAAAGAAGCTATGGCCGCACCAGATATTTGGCGCAATTGGGTGACTTTGTTTTTTTGCAATATTACTTCTACCAAATGCCCTTGCTCAGCGCCATCAGTAAACCGAAAACCTCGACTATGAATAATCATACCTTGGTTTGTTTTTTGCACTTGTCCTGTATCTGTTGCACTTTGTACAAAGCGATAGCCTAACTGTGTCAATTCATAGTCGAGTTGACCTACTGCAAGCTGTTGGCCCTTATAAAGCTCTAATGGACGCGCATAAACTTTTGCAGGTAACGACCAGCGATGACCTTCAAAGCGATGCCTAATTTGAGCATCAAGATATATCAGAGTCACCACACCCAATACTAGTAACACAGTAGCAAGTTTGAACAACCACACCCATGAAAACCATTTTTCAGGTGCGTTTGGCTTGGATTTACTTGTGGCTCGGTTCTTACTCAATGCCTGAACTCAATTCTGTTATGCTATGCATATACTTATTCCTTATATCGACCATATTTATGCCCGCTACTTTAAAACCCACGTTACTTATGAGCAGTCACAAGCTTTGTGAAGGCCAAAGTAAAGGGTTTATCATCGATGACATTGACCTGTTTGTTTTAAGGCACCAAGGGCGCGTATTAGCTTACCTAAATAGTTGCCCTCATCGTCAAGTCCCACTGGAATTTTTACCTGACCAGTTTTTAGACGAAGATAAACAGTTCATTCAGTGCGCAACCCATGGTGCATTATTTACTATTGAGAATGGCCTTTGTATTAGTGGCCCTTGTAATAATCAGTCTCTTGTTAGCCTATATGTAGAAGAGCGAGATGAGAAAATTTATTGCACCATTTCTCAAGCTCGAAACTTCTAACTATCTAAGCCTTATTTTGCACAACTGATGAGCCTATAGTGACAGGCACAACCCGCTCCAACGTTATGTGCGTTAGGCTAATGCTCGCTCCATAAGCCATTACTTCCACACCCTGTTCAATAGCCCATACTAAGGTTTGCGCATAAACTGGATCTACATCCCATGCGGGGGATACTTTAGTTATTCCAGTATGAGCCACACAATACAGCAGCACAGCTCTGCGTCCCTCACTCACCATATGCACAAGCTCTCGTAAATGCTTACTCCCACGCAGTGTAACTGCATCAGGAAACAGGCCTTGCCCGTTTGATGCCATTAAAGTAACGTTTTTCACTTCTACATAACAATCAGGCAAACTTTCGTGCTGGCTTAAAAAAATATCTATGCGACTATTTTCTAGACCATATCTTACCTCAGTTTTCAGTTCACCGTAGCCTTGTAATTGACTTACAATACCGTTATTTATTGCCTCTACGACTAAGCCATTGGCTCTTTGTGTATTAATACATGCTAAAAAGCGCTGTTCCACCTCCACCAGCTCCCATGTGCAGGGATATTTACGCTTTTCATTGGTTGAATCCCAAAACCACACTCGACTTTTAGGTTCAGCACAGTTTTTCATTGAACCTGTATTAGGACAATGTAAGGTTAATGAAGTACCGTCATGGCTTTCTACGTCAGCTAAAAACCTTTTGTAACGTCTTTGTAAAGTAGCCTCTTGTAGTGGCAATAAAAAGTGCATTTGGTATATCCAATGTTTATAATGATTATTCAAAAGGGGTTATGTATCATTTTTCAAAATCATTAAGTTTATGAATTTTAAATAAAAAAAACTAACCCTACAGATTTGTTGTGTATGATTAGGAGAAATAAAGACGTGTTTGGACTATTTTGACTAGATTTCGCATCTTTATTCTGCTATTTTGTCGCCGATAATTTATCAACTGAAATTGGAAAAGCATTTTAGTTAGACTACTAAATGTTACCTTCCTCAAAAAATGAATCAAGTTATGTCAAACTCAAATGCATCACTACTAAAACACTTTACCCCTTATAAGGTAAAAAAGGGTGAAGAGTACATGAATAAGGCACAGGAAGAACACTTTAAAGTGATCTTGCATGCCTGGAAACAAGATTTAATGGAAGAAGTAGATCGCACCGTTAATCATCTTAAAGAAGACGCTGCTAATTTTGCTGACCCTAATGATCGCGCCAGCCAAGAAGAAGAATTTTCTCTTGAGCTCAGAGCACGTGATCGTGAACGCAAGTTAACCAATAAGATCAATGACACTTTAGAGCTTATTGAACAAGGCGACTATGGCTTTTGTGACACCTGTGGTGTTGAGATTGGCATCCGTAGATTAGAAGCACGCCCCACTGCGACCTTGTGTATTGACTGTAAAACCCTTGCAGAAATTAAAGAGAAGCAGCTAGGCAAGTAGGCTTCTCATGAACTATGTAGGCCGCTTTGCTCCAACGCCAAGCGGCGCCTTACATTTTGGATCTCTAGTGGCTGCTGTTGCCAGCTACCTAGATGCTCGTGCTAATAATGGTTCTTGGTTGGTTCGTATAGAAGACTTAGACCCACCACGCACTGTCCCAGGCTCTGTAGATGCTATCCTTTGTTGTTTAGACACCTTTGGATTGCATTGGGATGGGCAGCTAATGTTTCAAAGCCAGCGTCAAAGCGCCTATCTTGAGGCGTTAGAAAAATTAAAAAAACAAGACAGAATTTACCCCTGTAGCTGCAGTCGAGCTCAATTTCAAACCAATCCACTTTATCTGTGTCCGTGCTTAAACTCTCCCCCATCTCAAAAAGATGTCGCGCTAAAAATTACACCACCGCGCATAAATGTAACTATAGATGACACTATTATTGGGCCCCAAACACAACATCTAGCTGATGAAGTAGGCGACTTTGTAGTACAGCGCAAAGATCAACTATTTTCCTATCAATTAGCTGTGGTTGTCGATGACGCTGAGCAAAAAATTAGCCATGTGATCCGTGGTAGTGACCTCTACCAACAAACCCCTCGCCAAGCTTGGCTACAAAGTTGCTTGGGTTATCACCAACCCGTCTATGGACACTTGCCTATAATTACTAATAACCAAGGGCAAAAACTTAGCAAGCAAAATTTAGCAGCAGCATTAGATTTATCACAGGCACCTGCATTATTGTCGCAGGCGTTAGAGCGTTTAGGGCAAATCGCTCCATGTAGCTTGCGCCAAGCCCCTGTAACAGAGCAATTAGCCTGGGCAATAACTCAATGGGACATCGCAAAGGTTCCCAAACGCATGCAAGACCCTATTGCCTTTGTCTAGCTAGCAAGGCAGTGGTAGAATGCGCGCTAGAATTATTTTTTGATTTTCCACCGAACTGAGTCGAAGACTTCCTATGGGTTTTATTTCTAAGCTGGTTAACATGGTTAAAGGTGACCAGCCGGTAACTGCTGCGCCAACAGGCCCCACTATAATTACCAGAGATGAGCACGACATTTCTCGCCGTGACATTAGCGACAACGCGCTTAAAGTGCTTTATCGTTTAAAAGATGCAGGCTACCAAGGCTTTTTGGTCGGTGGTGGTGTTCGCGATATTCTGTTGGGCAAACAACCCAAAGATTTTGATATCGCAACCGATGCGCACCCAGAACAAGTCCATAAATTATTCAGAAACTCGATCCTTATTGGTCGACGCTTTCGCCTTGTACACGTACGTTTTGGCCGTGAAGTCATTGAAGTGGCTACCTTTAGAGCCAGCCACTTAAGCAGCGAAAATAGCAACCAAGCCAAGAAATCTGAAAGTGGCATGCTGTTGCGTGATAATGTTTATGGCACTGTAGATGATGATGCTATGCGCAGAGACTTTACGATCAACGCCATGTATTACAACATTAACGGCTTCACTATTCATGATTTCGCAGGCGGCATTGACGATATAGAAAAACGTAGTATTCGTATGATTGGTGATCCTCAAGCACGTTACAGAGAAGACCCAGTGCGTATGCTAAGAGCCATTCGATTTGCTGCCAAACTAGACTTTGAAATTGAGTCTGCTACTGCGGAACCTATGCATACCCTTGGTCATTTATTAGAGCCTATTCCTGCAGCACGTATGTTTGAAGAGGTATTAAAACTATTGTTATCTGGTAATGGTGAACAGACATATTATTTGCTGCGCGATTATGATTTATTTAAGTGTTTATTCCCCGCAACAGATGCAGCCATTGAAAATGATGAAACACCAGAGTATCAAGTGGAAGAGTTTGTGGTTTTAGCCCTGCGAAATTCAGACGAGAGAATTGCTCAAGGTAAGAGTGTAACGCCTGCTTATTTATTTGCTGCCTTGCTATGGCATCCTCTACAACAACGCCTATCTCAAATTCGTAATATGCCGCCAATACCTGCTATGCACCAAGCAGCACAAGATGTCATATTACAGCAAGTTAAGCGCACTTCTATTCCAAGACGCTTTAGCACACCCATGAAAGAAATTTGGGACATGCAGCTAAGACTCCCTAGGCGCCATGGTAATAAAGCTGCAGAATTAGTGGAAAATAAGCGTTTTAGAGCTGCTTATGACTTTATATTATTGCGTGAAGCTAGTGGTGAAAACCTAGATAACCTAGGCGAATGGTGGACAGAATACCAATTTGCTAGTGTCGAAAGACGTGAACAAATGACGAAAGAACTAGGTAAACCTGCACCTAAAAAACGTGCTCCGAAAAAGCCCAAAGTGAACGAAGATGGTTAATGTATACATTGGTTTAGGTAGCAATTTAGATTACCCTAAAGACCACATTCGACAAGCCTTAAAAGACTTAAAAGAGCTGCCTCAAAGTCATGTATTACTAGCGTCTAAGCTTTACTTGAGCAAACCGATAGGGCCTCAAGATCAAGATGACTTTATTAATGCCGTTGCTTTGATTACCACTGCTCTTGAACCTTTAGCTCTATTAGACGAACTTCAAGCCATAGAGCAGCAACACCAGCGAGTGCGTGAGCGCCATTGGGGCCCGCGTACGCTAGATTTAGATATATTACTATTTGGCAATCAAATTATTGAACAACCCCGCCTGAGCGTGCCACACATACAAATGTGTCGGCGTGATTTTGTCATCGGTCCTTTGTTAGAAATTTGCCCAGCGCTTATACTTCCTAATGGCATGCCATTGCAACACCTCTTGCAGCAGTGCCCAATAGATGGTTTGATCTGTGTTGACGCTTAACCCATTGCCATACCTAACCATAGCGAGCTAACAACCATGCCCAAAACTACACTACATAGTCTTACAGGCCTGAAAAAAGCTGGCGAAAAAGCCACGTGCATTACCAGCTACGACGCAAGTTTTACTCAACGAGTGAATCAAGCAGGCATAGATATCATACTAGTGGGTGACTCCCTAGGCATGGTTTTACAGGGTCACGACTCCACTTTGCCTGTAACCATGGAACAGATGGTATACCACACTCGATGTGTGGCAGCGGGTAATAGTCACAGTTTGATTATGGCTGATATGCCCTTTATGAGTTACCGCACTATAGAACAAGCCATGTCAAACGCTACAGACTTGATGCAAGTTGGCGCTCAAATCGTGAAACTAGAAGGTGGACTTTGGCTTAGTGACACTATTAGTAAGCTCTATGAGCAAGGGATTCCAGTATGTGCCCACTTAGGCCTTACCCCTCAAGCTGTAAATAAGCTTGGCGGTTATCGGGTACAAGGTAAGACTCCAGAGCAGGCCACTAAGTTACTCAATGAAGCAGTTGAATTAGAAGCTGCTGGGGCCAGTATGATTTTATTAGAATGCGTGCCTAGCAGTTTAGGTAAAGCCATTACACAGGCTGTTTCTGTGCCTGTTATTGGCATAGGTGCTGGGCCTGATACGGATGCACAAGTCCTTGTTATTTATGACATGTTAGGAATAACATCCGGTAAACCTGCCCGTTTTGTAAAAAACTTCTTAAAACAAGAGGGTGATGTACTCAGTGCATTAGAAGCCTATGTTTTGGAAGTAAAATCGGGCTCTTTTCCTGCCTCAGAACACTGCTTTAGTTAACTTTTGGGCGACTATATCTATGCAAACCATCGACAGTATTAGTCAGCTACGCAGCTACCTTTGGAAAGCGAAGTTAGAGCATAAAGTCATCGCTTTTGTACCTACTATGGGCAACCTCCATGAAGGGCATTTACAGCTCATTGATCGTGCATTAGAAGAAGCAGATTTGGTAGTTGCAAGCATTTTTGTTAACCCTCTACAATTTGGCCCAGGTGAAGACTTTAACGGCTACCCTCGCACTTTTATTGCAGATCAAGAGAAGTTAATGAGCCGTGGCTGTCATGTATTATTTGCACCTAGCGTGGAAGAGATGTACCCCGCTACTAACATTAGCTCTACTGTAGTAAAAGTGCCACATCTAGATCAACTTTTGTGCGGCGCTAGTCGGCCAGGGCACTTTACTGGTGTAGCCACAGTAGTGAGTAAATTATTTGGTATCGTACAGCCGGATGTGGCTATCTTTGGCCTTAAAGACTTTCAACAGTTTTTAGTCATTAAGCAGTTTACTAATGACCTTTGCTTACCCGTGAAAATTATAGGTACGCCTATAGCGCGAGCCGAAAGCGGCTTAGCCTTAAGCTCAAGAAATGGTTATTTGAGTGCTATCGAATTGGACCAAGCAGCACATCTTTACCGCTGCTTAATAGAGTGTAGATTAGCTCTTGAAAGTGGACAAAAAACTTTTGACAAGCTAGCAGAACACGCGCAATGCCAACTAGAATCAGTTGGTTTTACACGTGACTACTTCAAAATTTGTCGTCAAGATGATTTGCAGCCTGCAACATCTGATGACACACATCTAGTGATCGTTGCGGCGGCGTATTTAGGTAAAGCAAGGCTCATAGACAATATACGTTTGACCTTGACACCATAACCGCGGTATAAGTATTAAAGCCCGTACATATGCGCCATATTTTCTAGACTTATAGGGCGAATTTTACTCGCGTTACCTGCTGAACCAAAAGCTTCATAACGAGCATGGCATAAGCCCTGCATAGCGCTCATAGTGACAGTAAGAAACTTACGTGGATCAAACTCACTAGGATTCTCAGCTAAGAAACGACGCACTGCTCCAGTGGAAGCTAAGCGTAAATCAGTATCAATATTTATCTTACGCACCCCGTGCTTAATACCTTCAACAATCTGCTCTACAGGGACTCCATAGGTCTCTGGAATATCGCCACCAAATTCATTAATCACAGCAAGCCAGTCCTGAGGCACAGAAGACGAGCCATGCATCACCAGGTGGGTGTTTGGAATTTTGCTATGAATGTCTCTAATACGATCTATGGCTAAAATATCACCAGTTGGTGGGCGAGTAAATTTATAGGCTCCATGGCTAGTGCCACATGCAATAGCTAAGGCATCTACGTTAGTTTTAGCGACGAAATCTACGGCTTCATCTGGGTCTGTTAGCATTTGTTCTAGTGTTAGCTTACCTGCTGCACCTACACCGTCTTCTTCGCCGGCTTCACCTGTTTCCAAAGAGCCTAAGCAACCTAGCTCTCCTTCAACAGAAACGCCACATGCATGAGCCATCTCAACTGTTCGCCTGGTTACATCTACGTTATATTCAAAGTCTGTTGGCGTTTTAGAATCTTCGCCTAAAGAACCATCCATCATCACTGAAGAAAAACCCATAGCGATAGCGCGTTGGCATGTAGGAGCAGAATTACCATGGTCTAAATGCATGCACACTGGAATATGTGGAAACTCTTCAATAGCAGCTAAGATAAGGTGCTTTAAAAAGTTTGACCCTGCATACTTGCGGGCACCTGCAGAGGCTTGCACAATCACTGGGCTATCAGTGGCATCTGCAGCTTGCATAATAGCTCGCATCTGCTCAAGGTTATTTACATTGTAAGCAGGAATGCCGTAACTATGTTCTGCGGCGTGATCCAATAATTGACGCATGCTAACTAAAGCCATAAGAGTTCTCCGTTCTATTTATCTATGCAGGTACGTTAATTTAAATTAACCTAAAGTTAACTTAACTTCTAATTACAAACCACGTTGTTCTAAAATGGCTACTGCTGGTAATTCTTTGCCTTCTACAAACTCAAGGAATGCACCACCTCCTGTGGAAATGTAAGACACTTTTTGAGCAATTTCATACTTGTCTACAGCAGCTAATGTATCACCACCACCTGCAATAGAAAATGCTGGCGATGCGGCAATGGCTAAAGACAATGCTTGAGTACCCCCACCAAACTGATCAAATTCAAACACACCTAAAGGACCATTCCATATAATTGTACCGGCATCTTTAAGAATGCTAGCTAAATGACGTGCCGTATCTGGGCCTACGTCCATGATCATATCATCTGCAGCCACATCTTTAGCACTTTGGGTAGTAGCTACGGCATTTTCACTAAACTCTTTGGCTGTTACAACATCCGTTGGCAGAGGAATAGATGTTTTTTTCATGAGGGCCTTTGCGTTAGCCACTAAACCAGGCTCATACAAAGACTTGCCCACTCCAAAGCCTGCCGCTGCCAAGAAAGTATTAGCTATACCGCCACCCACAATCAGCTGATCTACCTTGTCTGATAGGGTTTCCAGAACAGTGAGCTTAGTTGACACTTTGGAGCCACCAACAATGGCCACCAACGGCCTTTGGGGATTATCTAAAGCCTTGCCTAATGCATCCAGCTCAGCCACTAATAAAGGCCCCGCACAGGCTATTTTTACAAACTTGGCAATACCATGTGTACTCGCCTGAGCTCGGTGCGCAGTGCCAAATGCATCGTTGACATAAATATCACATAGGGCTGCCATTTTTTTAGATAAAATATCATCATTGGCTTTTTCACCTACGTTAAATCGGCAATTTTCCAAAATCACTAATTCGCCTTCTCCAATGTCGACATGCTCTAGCCAATCTTTTTGGAGGCGCACACTGCACTGTAGTTTTTGCGCCAAATAATCAACTACTGGCGCCAAAGAAAACTGTTCATCATAAACACCTTCTTGGGGACGACCTAGGTGAGACGTCACCATCAGTTTGGCCCCTAACTGCAATGCCATTTTAATAGTAGGCAAAGCTGCTCTCAATCTAGCATCACTAGAGATAACGCCATTTTTAATTGGCACATTAAGGTCTTCGCGAATCAACACTCGCTGTCCACGTAAATCTAATTCGGTCATCTTAATGATGGTCATGGTGCTTCCTTAGGTGTGAGTGGTTCTGTTTCTAGCATGGATAAAGCAACATCAATCATACGATTAGCATAGCCCCATTCATTATCATACCAAGCTAAAATTTTAATTAATTTCCCCATTTTCATGGTTTGAGTAGCGTCAAAAGTAGCAGATTTTGAACAATGATTAAAATCGATCGATACTAAGGGTTGTTGATTGTAGCCCAACACGTCATAGCGATCTTTAGCCACTGCATCTGCAATAATTTGATTCACTTGAGCAACGGTCACGTCACGGCTGGGACGAAAAACCAAATCCACTACAGAGACGTTGATCGTGGGAACTCGCATAGAGATGCCGGTAATTTTATCTGCTAGCTCTGGTAATACCCAACCTAACGCTTCAGTGGCATGGGTAGACGTGGGAATCATTGATTGAGTTGCGGAGCGGCCGCGTCTCAAATCGGTTTTATCAATCACAGTATCGGTGAGTACCTGACCATTAGTATAGGCATGGATGGTGGTCATTAGACCATCTTCAATACCAATAGCATCGTACAAAGGTTTAAGTACCGGGGCCATGCAGTTGGTAGTGCATGACGCATTGGAAACAATATTATGCCAAGGTTTAATAAGATCATGGTTAATGCCATACACCACCGTAAGATCTACATCAGTACCTGCAGCTGCGCCAATTAATACTTTTTTTGCACCACAATTGATGTGTTGCTGAGCAAGCTTTCGCTCGCTCATTTTGCCAGAACATTCCATTACTAAGTCAATGCCTAACTCGCTCCAAGGTAATGCACAAGCATCACCAACTTGCAGCAAATCAATATCAGTGGCACTGCATTTGGAAGTAACTCGCATACCTGTATTTGTAGGCTCTACTGTAGCTGGAAACGCACCATGTACGGAGTCATAGCGAGTTTCATATACCACAGATTCAGCGATACCTAAGTCATTAATCGCAACCACTTGCAACTGATGTTGCAGGTCACGTTCTACTATAGCTCGAAGAACTGCACGCCCAATGCGACCATAACCATTGATCGCAATGCGTTTAGGGTTAGTCATTATCGTCAGCCAACTACAATAACTCAATGACTGTCGTTGTAATGTTCTGTGCCGTAAAGCCATACATTTCGAACAACTCACTGGCCGGAGCAGACGCACCGAAATCTGTCATCCCAATGACCTTGCCACCTAAGCCCACATACTTGTACCAGTAGTCTGCATGTGCAGCTTCCACAGCAACTCGGGCAGTGACAGATGCAGGCAGTACATATGCCTGATAAGTTGCGTCTTGACGTTCAAATAGTTCAGTACATGGCATAGATACCAAACGTACTTTGTGACCAGCAGCTGCAAGAGCATCTGTAGCTTGTTGAGCAATGCCTACTTCTGAACCCGTGGCAATAATAATAGCTTCTGGAGTACCATCACAATCTTGTAAAATGTATCCACCACGAGCGACATTGGCCAACACAACCTCATCACGATGCTGGTGAGGCAAATTTTGGCGCGAAAAGATTAAAGCTGAGGGCCCGTCTGTACGCTGTATAGATGTTTTCCATGCCACTGCAGATTCTACTGTGTCACATGGGCGCCATGTATCTAAATGAGGTGTTAAACGTAAGTTAGCAATTTGTTCAACTGGCTGATGTGTTGGGCCATCTTCACCCAAACCTATCGAGTCGTGAGTATACACAAACAACACACGTTGACGCATCAATGCCGCCATACGCACTGCATTACGGGCGTATTCCATAAACACTAGGAAGGTGGCTCCGTAAGGGATAAATCCACCATGTAAAGCCATACCATTCATCATGGCAGACATAGCAAATTCACGCACACCGTAATACACATAGTTGCCACTAGCGTCTTCTTTAGTGATGCCTTTAGAGCCAGACCATTTAGTTAAGTTAGACCCTGCAAGGTCTGCTGAACCGCCTAACAATTCTGGTAACAACGGGCCAAATGCATTGATCGTATTTTGTGATGCTTTACGGCTAGCAATATTAGAGCCTTGGTCTTGCAGCTGCTGAACATAGGCTTGTGCTTGAGTGTCAAAATCTGCTGGTAAATCACCTGCTACACGACGTAACAATTCAGTGGCCAATTCTGGATGGGCTTGATGATATTCAGTAAATGCAGCGTTCCAAATTTGTTCTGCGTCATCACCTGTATCACGGGCATTCCATTGCTCGTAAATATCAGCAGGTATATCAAACGAACCATGACTCCAACCCAACGCCTTTCGGGTTAAGGCAATTTCATCTGCACCTAACGGCGCGCCATGACAGTCTTCTTTGCCTTCTTTGTTGGGCGAACCAAAACCAATAATCGTTTTACAACATATTAGTGTAGGTTGATCCGTATTAGCCTTGGCTTCTTCAATAGCAGCAAACAATGCATCTGCATCATGGCCATCAATAGCAGGCAACACTTGCCAACCATAGGCTTCAAAACGTTTGGGTGTATCGTCAGTAAACCAACCCTCTACTTCGCCATCAATAGAGATACCGTTGTCATCATAAAACGCAATCAACTTACCTAGGCCTAAGGTGCCCGCTAAAGAACAGGCTTCATGGGAAACACCTTCCATCAAACATCCATCACCTAAGAAAGTGTAGGTGTGATGGTCAATAATCTCATGGCCTGAACGGTTAAACTGAGCAGCTAGGGTTTTTTCGGCCAAAGCCATACCTATCGCATTAGTAATACCCTGGCCCAAAGGCCCTGTGGTAGTTTCAATACCTGGTGCGTAGCCATATTCAGGGTGACCTGCCGTTTTGGAATGAAGCTGGCGAAAGTTTTTCACATCATCAATAGACAAGTCATAGCCACTAAGATGCAGCAATGAATAAAGCAACATAGATCCATGGCCATTGGATAATACAAAACGATCGCGGTTTAACCACTCTGGGTTAGCTGGATTATGATTTATAAAATCATTCCATAAAACTTCAGCGATATCAGCCATTCCCATAGGGGCTCCTGGATGACCAGAATTAGCTTGTTGTACGGCGTCCATACTAAGAGCTCGAATGGCATTAGCTAAATCGCGACGTGTAGGCATGAAAGGTTCCTTCAAAGGGTTAAATACACTAAATTATGGCGTGTATTTTCCCTTACTAAGGCCTCATACACAATCAAGATATGGCATTCTTAAAGGATTAACTCTCATTTAGCGTAATTAGTACTTGCTAAGGTTCAATCTGAGTGTTTTTTTAGGCAGAATCAGGTATTAGATTAATAAAATAGTTAATCTGGTTTTTAATTAGCCGCCCATAATCAAAAATGACTTATGGTCTAGAAGCCTATGCGTTATTGACAGTCAATAAACACAACTATAGTTATAACTCTTCTCGAGCCTTTATAGCCTTGCGGTATTGGCGCTCATTGTTAAACCAAGTGTTTATCCCAATCACCATGCCAGCGAACAGCCAAATACCCAAGCTTTGGGCTATGCTAGAAGCTACGTACCCACCTTCAAGGGGCTTATTAATAATGAAAGCGGAAAAGATAAACATCGGAATACCGTATAAAAGAACGCCATTAAAAAATATGTATCTATTTCTACCCTTTGCTCTTGATACAGCCCAGGCTGAAAACCCTTTGTCTTTCACGTATAACTCCTTATTGATAATCGCAACCCGTTAATTATAACATCCTACTATGAATTGATGTGAATTTCTAAATCACACAACGGGTTAAATATTTGGCTGTACCCTCTTAAAGAGCCGCGTCAGCCAATGCACTTTTACACAATATTGACTGCAATTAGCTATGCAATCTATCTAGCCATAGCCTATAATACGTTCGGTTTTGCCATGTCATGTTTGAGCATTAAGCAAAGCCATAGGCACTCGCCAGAACAATGTTCTAGGCTGGTAATTAAGTCACTGCTAACGATGTCTGTAAAGCGTCGATTAGTATTCAATTACGAGGCATGGTTATGAACCAATACACTCTATTTACCTCCGAATCAGTGTCCGAAGGACACCCTGATAAAATCGCCGACCAAATTTCCGATGCCATCCTAGATGCCATGCTGGAGAAAGACCCCGAATCCCGTGTTGCAGTTGAAACCCTTATTAAAACTGGTTTGGTTTTAGTGGCAGGTGAAGTGCGAACTAAATCTTGGGTAGATATAGAAGATTTGGTGCGCGAAGTGATCACAGACATCGGTTATACGTCCTCTGAAATGGGCTTTGACGGCGCCTCTTGTGCTATTTTAAACGCAATTGGTAAGCAGTCTTCAGATATAGCAATGGGTGTGGATCAAAATACTGACGACAACAAAGAACAAGGCGCTGGCGATCAAGGCCTAATGTTTGGTTATGCCAGCAATGAGACCGAAAGCCTTATGCCTGCGCCGATTCATTATGCTCATCGCTTAATGCAGCAGCAGGCTAAAGTGCGAAAAGACGGCACTTTACCTTGGCTGCGTCCAGACGCTAAAAGCCAACTTACATTTCGTTACGGTGCTGACGGCAAACCTTTATCTATAGATGCGGTCGTGTTATCTACTCAACACAGCCCTGATATTGATTTAGAAAGCCTTCGTGCAGGCGTGATGGAACACATTATTCGCCCAGTAATACCCGCACACTGGCTTACAGAAGACACTAAATATCACATTAATCCAACAGGTAATTTTGTGATTGGCGGCCCTGTAGGCGATTGTGGCTTAACTGGGCGTAAAATTATTGTAGATACATATGGTGGCATGGCTCGCCATGGTGGTGGCGCATTTTCTGGTAAAGACCCCTCAAAAGTTGACCGCAGTGCGGCATATGCTGGCCGCTATGTGGCTAAAAATATCGTCGCAGCTGGATTAGCCGATCGTTGTGAAATTCAAATTTCATACGCTATTGGTGTATCGCAGCCTACTTCTATTAGTCTCAATACGTTTGGTAGCGGTAAGATCAGCGACATGGCTATTGAAGCCCTAGTGCGTGAACACTTTAACCTTAATGCGGGAGGCTTGGTGGATATGTTAAATCTAAAGCGCCCTATTTATCGTGACACTGCTGCCTATGGCCACTTTGGTCGTGAAAATCCAAATTTTACTTGGGAATACACAGACAAAGCTGAAATTTTACGTAAAGCTGCCGGTTTATAAACATTGCGTATTCCTCGCCTATATTCACCGCAACTGCTGCCATTAGAGCAAATAATCACTCTTCAAGCCGCTGCTAGTCATTATATAGGCAAGGTTCTCCGCATGCAGGAGAAGCAAGAAGTAATCATTTTTAATGGCCTTGCAGAGCAAGTAAGTGCTCACATTACAAGTATAAGCAAAAAGTACGTTTGCGTGTTTGTGAACTCTTACTTACCTGGCCCACCCGCCTCTTCATTGCACACTCATCTAGGCCAGGTGATGTCTCGCGGCGAACGCATGGACTACGCTATTCAAAAAGCGACAGAGCTTGGGGTGAATGAAATTACACCTCTTTTTAGTAATCGCTGTGAAGTAAAGTTAGATGCTGCACGCCAAGCTAAACGTCTTACACATTGGCAACAAATTGCCATTAGCGCCTGCGAGCAAAGTGGTCGCATAGACATTCCCCATATTTACCCTCCCACATTATTAAATGATTGGCTTGAACATACCCAAGCCCAAAGCAAGCTAGTATTGCACCCACACCAAACCCAACCCTTAGCATCACAAGACACGCCAGCAAGCTGTGCCTTGCTCATTGGCCCAGAGGGCGGCCTCACTGATCAAGAAGTTGAGCAAGCACAAGCACAAGGCTATACTGGGTTAAATTTGGGCCCACGCATACTGCGCACAGAAACAGCACCCCTAGCAGCTTTAACATTACTGCAATATGTTTGGGGCGATCTTTAATTCTTATTAATTGAGACATAAAACCCATGACCATACGCCTTGGCATTGTGATGGACCCGATCCACAACATTAACTACAAAAAAGACAGCTCACTAGCTATGTTGTGGGCAGCACAAGATTTGGGTTGGGAGTTATTTTATATGGAACCCCAACACCTATATGCACAGCAAGGTGTTGCTATGGGGCTTATGTGTGAGCTAAAAGTCATGCGCGACCCAGCCCACTTTTATTCTCTAGGCATACAACAACCCCAGGCTCTGGGAGATCTTGACGTCATATTAATGCGCAAAGACCCTCCATTTGACACCGACTTTTTACACACCACTTATCTACTTAGCCAGGCAGAAGAAGCAGGGGCGTTGATTATCAACAAACCTCAAAGCTTGCGTGACTGCAACGAAAAACTATTTGCCACACAATTTCCTGAATGTTGTCCAGAGGTTCTGGTTGCTAGTGATGCTGGTGTACTCAAAGCCTTTCATACACTCCATGAAGATGTCATCTTTAAACCTCTTGACGGCATGGGCGGCGCGTCTATTTTCCGCGCACGCAAAGACGAACCTAATCTTAATGTTATTATTGAAACTCTTACTGAGTTTGGCCAACAACAAATTATGGCACAACGTTATTTGCCAGAAATTAAAGATGGAGACAAACGCATTTTAATGATTAATGGGTATCCGGTAGATCATGTTTTAGCCCGCATCCCATCTTCTGGTGAAACCCGAGGAAACTTAGCTGCTGGTGGCTCTGGTGTAGCAAGGCCACTAACTGATCGTGACCGCTGGATCTGTGAACAGATTGGCCCTGTACTTAGAGCTAAAGAAATACACTTTGCAGGCCTTGATGTCATTGGTGACAGCCTCACAGAAATTAACGTCACCAGCCCTACCTGCATCCGTGAAATTGACGACCAAACAGGTTCTAATATTGCTAGCGTGCTAATGCAGCATATAAGTCAATTATTATCCACAAGGAGTGTTTAGTGACTACAAAACCAAGCGATAACAATTTACATAATTTTATGCTCATTTCAATGCCACAAATGGAAGATGAAAATTTTGTTCGTAGCTTGGTTTATATCTGCGAGCATAATGAAAAGGGCGCTATGGGGTTAGTAATAAACAGGGCCAATAACATCGAATTTATTGATATATTGCCCCAGCTTAACATCTCAGATCTCAATGTCACTGACGCAGAGCAAATCATATTTGCTGGCGGGCCAGTACAGCCAGAACATGGTTTTGTATTACATACCCCTTTAAGTAACAAAGAGTGGACCTCCAGCATTCGTGTATCTGAAGACTTATGCCTCACAACCTCTTCCGATGTCATTGATGACATTGCCCACTCTGCTGGGCCAGAGCATAGCTTGATAGCATTAGGATACGCTGGCTGGGGGCCTGGGCAATTAGAGCAAGAGTTGGCTGACAACGCTTGGTTATGCTGCCCGTTTGACGCTGACATAATGTTTAATATGGCGCCAAAAGATCGTTTCCAAGCTGCAACCGACTCTCTTGGCATCGACATTAACCTAATTTCGACCAAAATCGGCCATGGATAAGCCTATCAATTTGCTAAGCTTTGACTTTGGCACCAAACGTATCGGGGCAGCTTTTGCAAGCAACCCAAACACTCAGCCCATTGTAATGGCACCGATAAGTGCCAAAGACGGCATTCCTAATTGGCAAATGTTAGATGCCTTAGTCAACGAATGGCATGCACAAGCATTTGTAGTAGGAATTCCGTATAATATGGACGGTTCTATTAGCGAGATGGCAATCAGAGCGCGGAAATTTGCAAACCGAATTAGTGCACGCTTTGACTGCCCTTGTTATTTGGTTGATGAAAGGCTTTCCACCCAAGCCGCAAAACAAGAGCACCTTCAAAGCGGTGGTGGCACAGATTGGAAAAAACATGGAGTGGACGGCATTGCCGCTGCGCTAATACTCCAAAGCTGGTTTAGTGAAACTGAACACCGTTTATCAACCGTGCCTTTTTAAATAGCCACTAGGATAAGCCTGTATAAACTGACAAAGAGGAATCGCAATGGGAGCTTCAAGCACCCCAAAATACCCAGAATTGGCAGATACTCCCGCCCTTGTTAGCAATTTATTAGATCAAGTAGATAATTTACTTACTACTCAAAACATAGAACAGCCTCTTGTTGTAGGCATTCACACCGGTGGTGTATGGCTAGCTAAGGTGCTTGCAAATCACCTTCAAACTCCTTTTGGAGAACTAGACATCGCCTTTTATAGAGACGACTTTTCTAAGAATGGACTTCACCCTCTAGTTCGCCCTTCATCCTTACCCTTTAACATTAACGATCGGCATATATTGCTAGTAGATGATGTCTTAATGAGTGGCCGCACAGTGCGTGCAGCCATGAATGAATTGTTTGATTTTGGAAGGCCTGCTAGCATAAAATTGATCACCTTATGCTGCGTTAACCAAAGGGAACTCCCCATCCAAGCCGATGCGTGCGCGCTTACATTAGACTTGGCCCCAGGGCAGTATTTGCAACTTGAAGGGCCTGAAACTCTTCAACTATCTATCATAGAGCATGCTAACCATGAGTGATTCATCTAATTTACAACTCACCGAGCACGGCGAATTACGCCATTTCTTAACCCCAGAAGGGTTAGACCGCCTTATGTTAGAGCGCATTCTAGATACTGCTGATTCCTTTGTGGTAGTAGGCAATCAAGAGATAAAAAAAGTGCCTCTTCTGCGTGGCAGGACAGTAGTAAATTTATTTTTTGAAAATTCCACTCGCACAAGAAGTACCTTTGAGCTTGCTGCCAAACGTTTATCTGCTGACGTATTAACCTTAGATATTAAGACCTCCGCCACTAGCAAGGGCGAAAGCTTACTAGATACGTTACAAAATTTACGTGCTATGCACAGCGATATGTTTGTGGTGCGCCATAGTGATTCTGGTGCGGCACATTTTATTGCCGAACAAGTCACTCCAAATGTCGCCATTATCAATGCTGGAGATGGCCGTCACGCTCACCCCACCCAAGCCATGCTAGACATGCTAACCATTCGCCGCCATAAAGGTCGCTTTGAACCACTTTCAGTGGCCATAGTGGGCGACATCTCTCACTCCAGAGTAGCTCGAGATCAAATCCATGCGCTAAAAACATTGGGCTGTAAAGATATACGCCTAGTGGGGCCTAACACCCTTATGCCTCAAGGCATTGAAAACATGGGGGTTACCACCCACAGCAACATGGATAGCGGCATATCAGGCGCTGATGTAATCATCATGCTGCGGTTACAGACAGAGCGTATGGCGAGCGCATTCTTGCCCTCTGCTGGTGAGTATTTTCGCTTATACGGACTCACTACAGCGCGTTTGTCGCAGGCCAAGCCTGATGCCATAGTGATGCATCCAGGGCCGATCAATCGTGGCATTGAAATTGAATCAGCGGTGGCTGATGGCCCACAGTCTATGATTCTAAATCAAGTAGGATATGGTATCGCATTGCGCATGGCGGTTATGTCCATGGCCATGAGTGGCCAAATGCAACAGCGTCAAACCCAAGCTAGCAAATCTTCTAGCTTAATTGGGGAGAAAAAAATATGAGAATTATTATTCGTGGCGCACGCCTTTTAGACCCTAACCAAGCGCTTGACTGTGTAGCGGATGTCCTCGTGAGGAACGGGGTCATCGAAATAATTGGCAATCTTACTGACACACCGTTCGATGGTCATGTCGATACACAGGTTAATGCTAAGGGCATGATTTTAAGCCCTAGCTTTGTAGATCTAAACACATGTTTAAGAGATTTAAATCAAATACAAAAAGGCACTATAGCCAGTGAAACCCTTGCAGCTGCCAGTGCTGGCTTCACTCACTTATGCCCCAGCCCAGATACACAGCCATGCAGTGACTCAGGCTCGGTGATTAGCCTGATCAAAAGCAAAGCTGAGGCTGCAGGATTTTGTGATCTACTCCCAGTAGCAGCGCTAACAAAAGACTTAAAAGGTGCTGCGCTAAGTAATATGGAGTCTCTGTCTCGTGCTGGCTGTATTGGCTTTAGCAACGCAGGCTTTGATATATCAGATAACAACGTGCTGCTGCGTTGTTATGAGTATGCTGCCACCTTTGGCTTAAAAGTATTGGTGCAAGCTCAAGATGAAAAACTAGGTAGTGGGCATATGCATGCTGGCCCAACGGCAACACGGATGGGTTTAGACGGCATACCTATAATAGCTGAAACCCTGTCTATCAGCCGCCATTTACAACTAATGCAGCATACGGGTGTAGAAGGTCATTTTAACCAACTTACTAGCGCCCAAGGTGTAGCACTTATTCGCCAGGCAAAAGCACAGGGCATAAAAGTAACTGCAGATGTAGGCATTGCTCATCTTTGCTTCACTGACTCGGCTATCAAGGGCTACCGGAGCCAATACCATGTGCAACCGCCTTTGCGCGAAGAGTTAGACCGTGAAGCATTGGTTGCTGGTATTAAAGATGGCACCATAGATGCTATTTGCTCTGCTCACCAACCCCATGAGTCTGCAGCTAAATGCGCGCCTTTTGCCGCTACTGAGTCAGGTATGGCTGTATATGATATGTTAGTACCTCTTATTCAAACCTTAGTAGACGCAGGAGAGCTTAATTGGATGCATGCCATTGTAGCCTTAAGTTCCAACAGCGCTAGTATTGCCAAAAATGAAATCACAGGCTTGACTGTCGGCAAGCGTGCCAATCTTACCTTGATCGACCCAAACCATTCGTGGACGCTTGATGAAGCTAGCCAGCTAAGCCATGGAACTAATCAAGCACTAGCCAACCAAACCCTCAAAGCACGAGTAAAACTTACACTAAAACAAGGTCAAATTAGCTACGCTTTATGATTTTTTTCAAATCTCCCTTGTTGTGTATATACTTTATCTATTAGTAAATGGTAAATTTGATACATCTAAATTAAATTATCAAGATATTACTGTCATAGGTGAATGCTGCAAATGAAACGTATAGACCTCACTACAATGACGGAGCTCACTACTCGTCAAGCTGCAACATTACTTAACGTATCAGTGCGCTCAGTGCAGCTTTGGGTAGAACGTGGTGCACTACAAGCTTGGAAAACAGCTGGAGGGCATCGCCGCATTAGCGTCGAGTCAGTGCAGCAGTTACTTGATGAAAAACGCGAGAAGCAAACACCTTTACACAATACACAAAGGAAAAATTCGAAAGTTGTGCTTATTGTAGACGAGGATCAAGATACCTTGTTGTTGTACCAAATGTTGATCAATAGTTGGTTCCCTAGCTTGCAAATAAAAACTGCAACAAATGGTATTGATGCTCTTGTGAAGATTGGCGAGTTTAAGCCCACTGTACTGATTACCGATTTACACATGCCGCAACTTGAAGGTTACGCGATTATTGAGCGATTAGAAAATGACCCTCAATATGATCACCTCACACCAATTGTTGTAACCGCACTGGGCGAAGCAGAGGTGACGACAAATCATTTACCCAAAAATGTGCCTGTACTACATAAGCCTATACCTGTCGATCAGCTAAAAGAATTAGTCATGCAGGCTATTAAAAAGTAAGTCACGCTACCAATCAGTGCCCTTAGCTAACTGGCCTAATGAAATAGGGCTTAAAGGGGGCCTTACGCTCAAGGGCTGTACTTTAGACATAGGCCGATTTTGAGCATTGGCGACCAAATAACCCATATTTATACCACATTGGCGCCCTTGGCATGGCCCCATGCCAGCACGGGTAAAGCCTTTAAGCTGATTTACACCAGCACACCCTGCGCTTGCAATAGACGTAATTATTGCTGCACTGACTTGTTCACAACGACATACTATGGTGCATCCACTAGGCTTAGAAAGCCATTTTGCAGGTTGATACAGACGCTCTACCAAACCTTGAGCCCAGTTTAATTGTTTAACCCTAAGTTTGAGCCAAATAAGGCGCACTTTACTTTGTCTTGTTTGTATTTTTCCAGCATTATGGGCCCTAGTAAGGCCAGCTATACGCCCCTGTAGCTGAGCTACATAACCTCCACCAACGGCCCCAGCATCTCCTGCCACCTGTATTTTAGCAACAGAGGTCTGACCTGCTGCACCCACTTGTGTATGCCAACATTGCTTAACGTCACTCCATCGTTGGCTGCAGCCTAACAACTGCCCCATTTGCGTCTCAGATATGAGCCCTTGATGCAACATGATCACTTCGCAGGCTATGTTATGCACTGTGCCAGCAACTGTATAACGCACACCACAGGCGCTGTGCTCACCAGTAATTTGAAGATCAGATACTCCTGTAATGTAAGGCACCTTAATACGTTGTGCCAAGGTTAACCAAAGGCCTTTAATCAACTGCTTAGGCGTTGTTAAACCCGCCACTAACCATGGCAATGCTCTCCAATAATTAGCTTTAGGCGTCGTATCAAGTAAGGCCTTAATAGTGACGCCACCCGCTCGATATTGCTGTGCCAGCAATAATAATAGGGGCCCAGATCCCGCTAAGATAACCTCCTTAGGTAACAATCCAGAGGATTTCAAGAGAATTTGCCCAGCCCCAGCGGTCATCACTCCAGGTTTATGCCAGCCTGGTATAGCCATAGGTCTTTCCATAGCCCCATGGGCTAATAACAAATGGCTTGCCACATAGGTAGTGGATTCCCCATTTATCAAAGCACTCACAATAAAACCCTGTTCATGAGTTTCAATGTGCCACACTTGAGCTTGCGGTTTATAGTCACAATTAGCCGCCATAAATTCAGCTAATAAAGGCCTACCTGCTAGATAATCGTTCCCTAAAACAAAAGCTTGCTGTGGCTTAGTTTGGCCTAAGTTACGATAGATTTGACCACCTGCACTAGATGCTTGATCCAACACCAATACACTTAGCGCAGCTTTACTGGCCTCTATTGCGCCCGCCATACCTGCAGGCCCTGCACCAATGATTAAGTAGTCATATATTTTATTCATTGGGTCAACTCTTTAGTCACCGTATCAATACGCATATTAGGCATCACTTGTTGCAAACACGCTCTTTGCTGCTGTCCTTTGTTAATGGTAACTAAACACTCAAAGCACACGCCCATGTGACAAAAAGGTGCCCTAGCTTCGCCACTTACAGAGTGTTGCCTTACTTGTCGGTGTCCAAGATACAACAAAGCCCCTGCCACGCTAAGTTGCGCAGGGACTTGATGTTCAACATTATTAACAACCACAGTGCACTGAAGGGGATTCTCAATCAAACAGCTAAACAGTGAATCGGTCATTATTCATCGCCTCTATTAGCAGTTTATAGTCTTCATTTGGATCGTCCAACAACCAACTAGATAAAGGGCCTGCATGAGCTGCTGCTAAAGTAACGCCACTATGGCAACATACGCCAAAAGCACCTTTATGATTTTGCGATCGTTGGTAAATGGGCGCTCCATCTGGAGACATCACTCGCAAAGCTCCCCAACTCCGAACCAACTGTAGTTGGGCTAATTCTGGCAGCACTGCTACAGCCTCTTGAGCGATATTTTGCATCACACCAAGGCTAGAGCGATCGTCTAGACCAGAATGCTCATGTGAGCCACCAATCTGAATAGTGCCATCCCCAGTTTGCCTCATCTGCGGGGAAGCATATTTAAGTGTGCCTGGAGTGGCTCTTTGTGTAATGAGCATTTGTCCTTTGACTGGGTTCACAGGTAAGTGCATACCCAACTGTTTGCCTAGGCGTTCATTGTCCAATCCTGCACAAAGCACTATTTTTTTAGCCACAAACCCGTCAGCATCAAAACCTTGCGCCAACACTTCTATACGCTTAACCACACAACGAGGCTGATACTTCACTCCTAGCAGTTGGTTCGCTTTGTGTAAGGCCGCTAGAAGATATAAAGGGTTAACCTGACCATCTTGTGGGCTATATATCGCCCCAGCAACAGATTCACCCAGCCCAGGTTGCATGTCTAGTGCAGCGTTGCGATCTAATACTGTATATTGAAAATCACCTTGAGTATGGTGTGACATGGCGGCCATTTCTTCACTTAAGGCCTTAAGGTGTCGCTGATTAAGTGCAAACTCCAAACCCCCACGTCTTTCATAGGCAATATCTATGTGGCTTGTCTGGCTTAGTTGATTAGCAAAATTAGGCCACAAATCTGCTCCTTTAAGGCTCCATTTAGCATACGCAGGGAAATCAAAGCCTTTGCCTTGCACCCAAATGAGACCGAAATTACCTACAGATGCACGGTGATCAGTATCCTCGCCATCAAGTACCAAAATACGTAAATGGGGCTTTTTTTGTATCAACCCATACGCAATTGATGCACCAACCAAACCACCTCCAACGATGATCCAGTCATAATGATCTAGTTGCTGATCAACGAGGTTCACTAACAACTCGTTCTTGCAGGTGCCCACTCAAGCGCTTCTCCCACATCCGAAATAAATAAACCAGTGCATACGTCATGACTAAATACATAGCGGCTGCTGTGAGGTAAAACTCGTACACTGCAAAAGTCTTAGAGATAAGTTGGCGAGAGATACCTGTTAAATCCAAAATGGTAATAGTGGACACAAGGGATGTGGCTTGTAATAAAAAAATGACTTCATTACCGTAGGCCGGCAAACCGATACGCAATGCCTTTGGCATAGTAATACGACGAAACAGTAATAACCCAGACATGCCACACGCGCGGCCTGCTTCAATATCATTGCGAGGCACTGCACTAATTGCCCCACGAAAAATTTCTGCAGAATATGCTGTGGTATTTAACACTAGAGCTAAAATTCCACAGAACCATGGGTCACGAAAAAACCCCCATAATCCCAAGTCAGTGAGCTCATGCCTAAATTGACCACTACCATAATAAATCAAAAATATTTGCACTAACAAAGGAGTCCCTCGAAAGTACAATACAAATAGGTAGGCTGGGGATGAAAAGAAAGGATTATTAGATAACCGAGCTAGAGACACTGGGACAGCAAAGGCCAACCCAATCAACAAACTCACTACAGTGATCCACAAAGTAACCCACGCACCTTCCAACAACATTGGTAAATACTGCCATACAATAGAGAAATCCATTAGCGCATCACTCCTTTGTTTGCCCAAATTTCAGCTCGTTTTTGCACCATCATTGACACTAAAGTAATACCTAAATATATAAACGACGCTAATAAGTAAAAGGTGAAAGGTTCGTGGGTCGCATTGGACGCAATCTTAGTTTTACGCATAAGTTCGTCCAACTGAATAATGGAAATTAGCGACGTCGCTTTAATCAACACCATCCAAACGTTACCTAAGCCAGGTAACGCAAAACGCAAGGCTTGGGGTAATAGAATACGCTGAAACACCTTTAAACTAGACATACCAATGGCTCTAGCGGCTTCCGCTTGGCCTTTAGGAATGGCTTGAAAAGCTCCACGCAAAACTTCTGTAGAAAAGGCACCATAGATAAACCCGATGGTTATTGTGCCTGCAATGAAGGGATTAATATCAACACGTATGTCATAACCCATGCTGGTAGCAATGGATTGAATCAGTGTTGGTGTACCAAAGTACACCAACAATAAAAGAATAAGTTCAGGCACACCACGAATAACAGTGGTGTAAGTATTGGCGGCGAAATTGGCCCACCGATTTTGGGCTAGTTTGCCCCAGCTGCCCAATAAACCTAATAAAACAGCAACCACCATTGCGCAAAGACCTACTGCGATAGTCAATTGTAAACCGTCAAATAAAAGCCAGCCATAGCCATGCAAATCTAACATAAAACTCATTGCCTGATAGTTAAAAAAAGGGCGACCTAAGCTAACCTAAGCCGCCCTTTGCAATGGCAAAATTAGCCACCATAAACGCTAAAACCAAACCACTTATTACTAATAGCATCATAAGTGCCATCAGCAATGATTTGCTCAATCGCTTTATTCATACGGTCACGTAGTTGAGTGTCTTCTTTACGTACACCAATACCTGCACCAGCTCCAAAATACTTAGAGTCTGCGATGTCTGGGCCGAAAAATTCACCCTCCATGTTTGCACCCTTCATCATTTCATCACCAACAATCACGTCTACAAACAACATGTCTACACGGCCAGCTGCAAAATCTAAGTTAGCTTCTTCTTGAGCACCGTAGGTACGGATCTCTAGAATATCGCCAAATTCACCGCGCAAGTAGTTTTCTTGCACTGTAGAGCTTTGTACACCAACAATCATACCTGAAGTGGCTTGCGTGCTTGAACCTGCAGCACGAATGAAACGGTTAGGTGTATTGTAATATTTGTTGGTAAAGTCGATTTTCTGCATACGCTCTTCAGTAATAGACATGGAGGCAAGGATAGTGTCAAACTTTTTAGCTAACAAAGCTGGGATAATACCATCCCAGTCAGAGGTCACCCACTCACAGTCTGCTTTCATAGCAACACAGATTGCATCGCCCACATCAATGTCAAAACCAATTAGGTTGTTTTCATTGTCGTAGTAATTGTATGGAGGATAAGCTCCTTCCGTACCCATTAAAATGGTATCAGAGGCAACAGCTCCCAAAGACATCGTTAGTGCACCTGCAGTTAGAGCTGCAGCAAATAATTTATTCATAAGAACCTCATGGTTGAGTTAGGATGGTTTTAATGAGCCAAAAAAGGCTACTCGTTAATAGCTCGAAGCCAAAAACTGCCGGCATCGTTCTGATTTTGGGTTTTGGAATACCTCTTCTGGCGTGCCTTGCTCCTCAATCATTCCTTGATGGAGAAAAACAACTTTAGATGATACTTCCCGAGCAAAGGTCATTTCATGGGTCACAACAATCATGGTGCGACCTTCTGCAGCTAACTGACGCATCACTTTAAGCACCTCTGCTACTAGCTCAGGGTCAAGAGCAGATGTAGGCTCGTCAAATAGCATCACCTCTGGATCCATAGCTAATGCACGGGCAATGGCCGCTCGCTGTTGCTGCCCACCAGACAAGTGGTCAGGGTATTGATGTGCTTTATCAGCAATACCCACTTTTTCTAGCAATAGCATTGCCTTTTCATTGGCTTCAGCTTTGGTTTGCCCTAATACATGTATTGGGGCTTCTGTCACATTTTGTAAAATAGTCATATGACTCCAAAGATTAAAACTTTGGAATACCATACCTAATTTAGTGCGAATTCGATCCACTTGCTTTTGGTCAGCGGGCATACGGTTGCCTTTACTGTTGGTCTTCATCTCAATCAACTCGCCATCTACCCTTACCTCACCACTGTTGGGAGTTTCTAACAAGTTAATACATCGCAAAAATGTACTCTTACCCGAGCCACTGGCACCGATAAGTGAGATTACATCACCTTTATTGGCGTCAAGAGACATACCTTTAATCACTTCGTTTTGATTAAAGCTTTTGTGTAAATCTGAAATGGATAGGGCTAAGGTCATCGTGGATCCGAAAGGAGCGAGGCATAATGCATCGTTAATTTAGTAACTAATAATATTATCTAATATCGCCAACCTCAAGCTATTCGTGTCATATACATGAAAGCAAGTCGCATTGTGTGAAGTTTGAGTCCATTTACTAACACTTTTAGCCCTTAAAACACACTATGAGACGCTCGCTAGAATTGTTACCATGGTTCTATCGTTTACCAGTGGACTTTATTGTCTTGATTATGCCTTTACCAACTAACCAACAAACCATTAGTGCTGCATTAATGCAAACTCAACAGCGCATTAAGGAAGCCTGCCAAGCTTCAACTAGAAGCGCTGATGAAGTCATGCTCTTAGCTGTCAGTAAAACAAAACCTTTAAGTGATGTAATGGCAGCCTATGATTATGGCCAACGCCATTTTGGAGAAAACTATCTTCAAGATGCCTTGGAAAAAATTGAATACTGCACTCATCAAGATATAGCATGGCACTTTATTGGGGCAATCCAAAGTAAAAAGGCCAAGACTATAGCAAGCAAATTTGATTGGGTTCACACTTTAGACAGGCAAAAGGTTGCCCTACTGCTAAGTCAACATAGACCTACTCATCTACCTCCATTAAAAGTACTTATACAAGTTAATATCAGTAACGAAGATAACAAAAGCGGTGTAGCGCTAGATCAATTAGAAGAACTAGTGGAACAAGTAGCAAAACTGCCTAACTTATTGTTATGCGGTTTAATGTGTATACCTGCTGTAGGCCAACCTGAGCAAATTCAGCGTGAAGCTTTTACTAAGATGACTGCAGCACGAGACTACCTTGAGCATACCTATCCACTAATACAGCAACTATCTATGGGCATGTCCGGCGACCTAACTAACGCCATTGCTTGCGGCTCAACAATTGTGCGCATTGGCACAGACATTTTTGGCGCGCGCAGTACTTTTACACCAAAGCCTTAGTTCAAAAATTAATATTTAAATCACCAGGAATATATCATGCTTCACACTCCTCACATTGCATTTATTGGCGCTGGCAACATGGCCCAAGCCATTCTTAAAGGTATGCTTGCTGCAGGTTACCCACAAGAAAAAATCTCTGCCAGTGGCCGAACGCAATCTAAGGTGGACATATTGGCAGCCCAAACAGGCATTCACACCAGCACAGACAACGTAGCCGTGTGTCAACAAGCAGATGTCATTGTATTGGGCGTAAAGCCAGCCATGATGGGTGACTTAGTGAAAAGCATTGCACCAGCAGTAGACCCCACCAAACAGCTTCTCGTATCTATAGCTGCGGGTGTTTTAGCTGACAGTATCGAAACATGGCTTGGAAAAAAGATGCCTATTGTACGCTGCATGCCCAACACCCCTTCATTGGTAGGCCATGGAGCTGCTGGGTTATTTGCCACCGGTAATGTTTCAGCAGTGCAAAAAACCACAGCTACTACTATTATGCAATCAGTGGGTTTAGCCTTATGGGTGGAGTCTGAAGAACACATTGATGCGGTGACCGCTGTTTCTGGGAGTGGGCCTGCCTATTACTTTTTGATGATGGAAGCGATGATGACTGGAGCCCAAGAGCTTGGTTTAAGCGCCCAAGTGGCTCAACAACTAGTGCTTCAAACCGCCATAGGCGCTGCGCAAATGGCCCAACAAAGTGATCAAACCCCAGAACAGTTGAGAATTGCAGTAACCTCACCTAAAGGCACTACAGAGCAAGCCCTGAATACCTTTAATAAGGGCGGCTTTAGTGCGCTGTGTGGCCAAGCTATGACTGCTGCATACCACCGATCCAAAGAATTGGCGCAATTATTCAAAGCGTAGCAGCCTTGAATAAAGCCCATCAAAAACTACTTGCGGCAATGCTAATAAAGGCGTTAAATCACATCTTTTATTACCCTTAATGGAGTAGCAATAAATGGTAGATTTTGCCTTTACTAGTGCTTGGCTAGACATTGCCTTAGATGGCTTAGTTAACTTATCGTTGGCTGCCATAATTTTCTTTATTGGCTGGTCGAGTGCCCGTTTAATAGCTACTTTAGTTAAGCGGATTCTAATATCTCGCGGCATTAATGACCCATTACAGTATTTTATAATAACCATTACCCGTGTCGCCCTAACTTTTGTTGCACTTATGGTATCTCTAGATTTTTTGGGTTTTGATACTGCTGTATTACTTACCGTGTTTGCTGCTGCAGGCTTAGCAATTGGTTTAGCTTTAAAAGACACACTTAGCAACGTTGCCTCTGGCGTCATGCTAATCCTCTTTAGGCCTTTTACTATAGGCGATTATGTAGAAGCTGCTGGGGTGGGTGGTGTAGTAGAAAAGATTGGCATTTTTACGAGCCAAATGAAAACGGGCGACAATCGTGAAATCACAGTACCAAATAGTCAGATCTATGGTGGAGTGATCATTAATGCTTCAGCTAAGCAGACACGACGTATCGACCTTGTGATTGGGGTTGGATACAGTGATGATTTACAAAAAGTTGAACAGTTATTGCTGGAGTGCATCACCGATGACCAGCGCATTTTAACTACCCCCGAACCCACAGTCGCGGTGGCAGAACTGGCAGATAATTGCGTGAACTTTATCGTTCGCCCATGGGTCAATACTGCCGACTACTGGTTAGTACGGTGGCATCTTATTCGTCAAATAAAAGTCTCATTTGATGAAAATGGCATTTCAATCCCCTACCCTCAACAAGACATTCATATCCATCAGGTGACAAAGGATTAAAGCTTAATAAAGCACACTGCCTAGACTAAGCTAGGCAGTGTGCTGCAAAAGGCTTAGGCCAATTTTTTATACTTCACCCGTGTAGGGTGGTGATCTTTGCCTGTGCGAGCTCTAAAGTCTTGTGCGTACTCAGAGTAGTTACCTTCAAAGAAAGCAGCCTTAGAGTTACCTTCATAAGCAAGCGTATGAGTACAAACTCGGTCTAAGAACCAACGGTCGTGCGAGATAACAATCGCTGCCCCAGGAAAAGCCAGCAAAGCTTCTTCTAACGCTCTTAAGGTTTCTACGTCTAGGTCGTTGGTCGGTTCGTCTAGCAGCAATACGTTGCCACCCTGCTTAAGTAGCTTAGCTAGGTGTAAGCGGTTACGCTCACCACCTGATAAATCTTTAACAAATTTTTGTTGATCATTGCCTTTAAAATTAAAGCGGCCCGCATAGGCCCGTGAAGGCACTTGGTAGCTACCTACAGTAATGATGTCCTGTCCATCTGACAACTCTTCCCACACAGTTTTAGAGCCATCTAACGCACGAGTTTGATCTACGTGAGCCAGCTCAACTGTGTCTCCTATTTCTATGCTGCCTGAGTCTGGCTGTTCTGCGCCTGTGAGCATTTTGAACAGTGTAGATTTACCAGCACCGTTACCTCCTACAACACCAACAATAGCGCCTTGGGGCATACTAAATTCCAAATCTTCCACTAACATTTTATCACCAAAGGCTTTACTTACGCCCTTCACATTAATGACTTTGTCACCTAAACGTGGCCCTGGTGGAATGTAAATTTCAGAAGTTTCATTTCTTTCTTGAAATTCACGCGAGCTTAACTCTTCAAATCGAGCTAAACGAGATTTAGATTTAGCTTGGCGGCCTTTTGCGTTACTGCGCACCCAATCTAGCTCCGACTTCACTGCCTTTTCGTGCGACGCTTGTTGACGACCTTCTTGCACCAAACGCGCTTCTTTTTGCTCTAACCAAGACGAATAGTTGCCTTCGTATGGAATACCGTGGCCACGGTCTAACTCAAGGATCCAGCCCGCTGCATTATCAAGGAAATAACGGTCGTGAGTAATAGCCACTACGGTGCCATTGTAATCTACTAGAAAACGCTCTAACCAAGCTACAGATTCAGCATCCAAATGGTTAGTAGGTTCATCTAATAACAACATATCTGGCTTATTCAATAATAAGCGACACAAAGCCACACGACGACGCTCACCACCAGATAAATGTGCTACATTTTCATCCCAACTTGGCAAGCGTAATGCCTCAGCTGCCACTTCTAGCGTGCGTTCTAAGTTGTGTGCATCTGTGGCTTGTATAATATCTTCTAGCTTGGCTTGCTGCGCGGCAAGTGCATCAAAATCTGCATCAGGTTCAGCATAAGCGGCATAGACTGCATCCAGTGCAGTTAATGCATTTTTAGCTTCAGCAACCCCTTCCTCAACCACTTCACGCACAGTTTTAGAGTCGTCCAACTTAGGCTCTTGCTCTAAGTAACCCACATTAATACCAGGTTGAGGACGGGCTTCACCGTTATATTCTGTGTCAACGCCTGCCATAATACGCAACAAGCTAGATTTACCAGAACCATTTAGGCCTAATACGCCAATTTTTGCCCCTGGAAAAAAAGACAAAGAAATGTCTTTTAAAATTTCTCGCTTGGGAGGAACCACTTTTCCAACCCGATTCATCGTATACACAAACTGCGCCATGTGATTTCCTAATCGATTAAAATATATACCCTATTATACCCTGAGACGTCATTAAAAGGGGAAAAGCACCCACCATAGTATTTAGCCATCTGCCCACTTGTGATATGGTTTGCAACCCCCACTAAAGGGGATAGTGTTTTTTTATCACCATTGTTGTTTAAGGAATATCTGTGCCTACTACCCACGTTGCCTCTTCATTGCTGCCCACCCCTTACGGCACTTTCGATATGCATGGTTTTGCCGATAGCGAAACTAATAAGGAACATTTAGCCCTCAGTATGGGCGACCTCGCCAGTGGTGGTGCTGTGCTTACTCGTTTGCACTCAGAATGTTTAACAGGCGATGCTTTGTTTAGTATGCGTTGTGATTGTGGGTATCAGTTACAAGAAGCTTTAAAACGCATTGCTGCAGAAGGCCGCGGTGTGGTTTTGTATTTACGCCAGGAAGGCCGTGGCATCGGTTTAGTCAACAAAATAAAAGCTTACAACTTGCAAGACCAAGGCGCTGATACTGTAGAAGCTAACGAAAAACTAGGTTTTGACGCAGACATGCGTGAGTACGGTATGACCAAAGATATGCTTGGTCACCTCAACGTGAAATCTGTGCGGTTGATGACCAATAATCCACGAAAAATCCAAGCTCTCACAGAACTTGGCATTAAAGTCGAACAACGCCAAGCATTAGAGGTAGGTGAAAACAGTCATAACGAAGCTTACCTAGCTACTAAAGCAAACAAGCTAAACCATTTATTTGGTCAATAGTTGCGCTTGCCAAAGCTTAATCTTTGCTGTCATTGCAAGTTCAGATAGCTGAGTATCGTGCAACACTTGCTCACGAGTACCATGGGCCAGTTCGCTATCCTCATGCCCTAGGGATAAAAGCCTAACCTGAGTTTCTTGCTTAACTAGCCACTCACTTACAGCAGAACCTGCACCACCGATACAGCTATGATCCTCTATGGTCACGAAGCCATTATGTTGCTTAAGCAACTTTTCTAACAAAGCCTCATCCAGTGGTTTTACAAAACGCATGTCCACCAAAGTGGCATCTAATGTGGTTGCAACAGCTATAGCTTTGTCTAATAAGGCACCAAAGTTGAGTATAGCGATACCACTAGATTTATCTGTGGTTCGAAGCAACTGGCCTTTACCCAGCTCTACAGGAGCACTTAAAAGTGCTACATCAAAAGCTTCACCTCGGGGGTAGCGCACGGCAACAGGGCCAATGTACGCATAAGCAAAGTCTAGCATGGCATGAGTTTCCAAAGCGGTACTTGGAGTCATCACAACTAAATTGGGTAAACATCGTAAAAATGCCAGATCATAGGCACCTGTATGCGTAGCTCCGTCCTCTCCCACTACTCCAGCTCGATCAATAGCTAATAATATATCTAATTTTTGCAGGGCAATGTCATGAATCAGTTGATCATAACCACGCTGTAAAAAAGTAGAATATATAGCTACCACAGGCTTTGCACCCTCACAGGCCATGCCTGCAGCTAAAGTAATGGCATGTTGTTCTGCTATAGCTACATCAAACAAACGTGCACCAAACTCTTTAGCAAAGGGCACAAGACCAGAGCCACCTACCATAGCCGGTGTAATAGCCATCAGCCGATCATCCTCACGGGCTTTTTGACAAATCCACTGACCAAAAATTTGGGCAAAAGTAGGGGGTTTTTTATTGAATGTAGGCGACCCAGGTAGCTTTTGAATGGGATCAATTTTTGCCAACGCATGATAACCCACAGGGTCACTCTGTGCTGGCCCATAGCCTTTGCCTTTTAAGGTGTGGATATGTAATAACTTTGGCCCAGAAAGGCTTAATAAGTGACTAATATTAGACATTAACTCAGGTAAATCATGTCCATCTACAGGCCCACGATAGGTAAAACCAAGGGCCGTAAACCATTGGGATGGCCCTCCGTAGCCCTGCTGATCATCTAAAAAAGTAGCTAGCCCGCCCAGGTTTTCATCAATCGCCATGTCATTATCATTAACAATAATAAGAGCATTTGCTTGGCAATGGGCCATATGATTTAGTGCTTCAAACGCCATACCGGCTGTCAGCGCTCCATCTCCAATCACAGCTACATGCTGTGCCAATGGGTTTTTACTGGCCAACACCATACCTAATAAAGCACTAATTGAGGTGCTGGCATGGCCCACACCAAACGTATCAAATGGGCTTTCGTCACGTTTAGGAAATGGCGCTAGACCACCGCTTTGACGCATGCTCAACATAGAGTTTTTTCGCCCAGTCAGCATTTTATGTGGATAGGCTTGGTGACCCACATCCCATATTAGCCTATCAGTAGGCGTGTCCAGTAAATAATGTAACGCAATGGTCAGCTCTATTACACCTAGACCGGCACCTAAGTGACCACCTGTTTGGCCTACGCTATATAGTAATGCTAAACGTAGCTCATAAGCTAACTGAGGGAGTTGTTCGCAAGTGAGTTTACGCAAATCATTTACACCATCCACTGTATCAAACAAATCAGTAGTAGGAGGGTGCTGTGAAATGGTTAGGATAGTGGGAAACATCACACTAATGCTTTCGAGTAACGATGAAGTCTGCCAACCAGATTAAAGGTTGTGCAGCTTCGCCAAATATTTGTACATTGCTGATGGCCTCATGATGTAATTGACCCAAACGCTCTTTAGCTGCAGCCATGCCAAGTAATGCTGGGTATGTTGATTTTTCATTAATAACATCAGAGCCTTGCGCTTTACCTAGGGTAGCGGTGTCACTCTCAATATCTAAAATATCATCTTGCACCTGAAAGGCTAGACCAATCGCTTGAGCATAGTGACGCAAACAATCAAGCTGAATGTCAGTTACATGGCTGCATGATAAGGCACCAAGCTCTACACTAGCGCCAATTAAGGCACCAGTTTTTAGCTCGTGTAAACGCTCTAATTGGGCTAGATCTATAGTATTATGTGCGGCCGCCATGTCCAGCATTTGCCCGGCAACCATACCTTTAGCTCCAGAAGCTTGGGCTAAACATGTCACCATAGCCAAACATTGTGTGGCGCTGATTTGAGCACCATGGGCTTGGGCTAGCAATTCAAATGCTAAGGCTTGCAAGGCATCACCTGCTAAAATCGCAGTGGCTTCATCAAAGGCAATGTGGCAGCTAGGCTTGCCCCTGCGCAGAGCATCATCATCCATGGCAGGCAGATCATCATGAATCAAAGAGTAGGCATGTATCGCTTCAACTGCACAAGCTAAGGGGTCTAAAGCAACGACCTGTACGCCACATGCACGGGCAGCACCATACACCAAAGCTGCTCTTACTCGCTTGCCACCTTGTCCAGCACTGTAGGCCATAGCTTCAGACAGAATTTCACTAGCTCTGTTCTCAGAAATAGCTGTATTGAGCGTTTTTTCAACACGTAGCTTAGAATGACTTAAAAACTCATCCAGTGAATTAAATCGCAACCTTAGGACTCCTTACTAAAGGGTTGCTCAACCACTTTTCCTTGAGCATCTTGCATCAACACATTAACTTTTTGTTCAGCTTGCGCCAAGGCAGTTTGGCAACCTCTTGTTAATGAAATACCACGCTCAAAAGCAGCTAAAGAGTTTTCTAGGGTTAAGTCCCCTTGCTCCATTTGCTGTACTAAAGCTTCTAATTCAGCCAAAGACGCTTCGAAATTAAATGCACTGACCTGCTCTGTTTTAGTCATCTATAACCCCAATACCAAGCCACTAGGCATACCAAAGGTAGACGCCATATTTCGAATCACTAGTTCATCTACTAAATTAATCATTATAAATACCAAAATAGGTGAAAAATCTAACCCCCCAATATTAGGCAACATACGTCGTACTGGAGCCATAACCGGTTCTGTAAGCTGATGTAATAAATGGGCTCCAGGATGTCTAGTTTGAGGAGCCAACCAACTTAAAACGATGCCCGCAAGCACCGCAAAAAATAATAAATCAAGCGTTTGAGATGCCACACCAATGAGACTCCAAACTACTAAGCTCATTGGGTTTGGCAGATCAAACCCTACAATTAAGAGTACCGCCACTATTAATAGCAGCTGCACTAAGACAGCCAATGCTAAAGCAGGCAGGCTCAGCCTTCCTGTACGTGGCATTACCTTTTGAAAAACCACAACAAATGGTTGAGTTAGTTTCACTACCGCTTGAGCTAAAGGATTATAAAAATCAGCCTTAACAAGCTGTAACATAAACCTTACGATAACGATCGTAAGGTACAAACCAAAAACGCTTTGTACTAAAAAAATACCTGCATTTGCCATGATAAAACAACGCCCTTAATAAACTTCAGTTAACTTTGCCAAGTGTCTCATATTGAATGCATTCGCACTACTAGAGATGCCAGTAAACAGATTACTCAACGTCCACCTGCTACTTCTATAAATGAACCTATCACATAAGACGCCTCTGCAGATAATAGTCAAGCCACTGCATTAGCGACTTCTACAGGCTGTCCACCACGCCCCATTGGAATGGTAGGCTTGATACGCTCAATACGATTGGGCTCGCCGCCATCAGTATGCATATCTGTAGCAATAAATCCTGGGCGTACACAATTAACTCGAATAGCTTCTCTAGCTACTTCTAAAGATAAACCACGGGTTAACGTATCTATAGCGCCTTTACTGGCGGCATAATCCACATATTCAAACGCAGATCCAAGCCTTGCTGCAGCAGAAGAAACATTGACGATAGCGCCACCTTGCCCACCATGTTTAAGTGCCATACGCTTAACAGCTTCCTTACAACATAAAAAGTAGCTAGTAACATTAGTGCTAAGTAATTGATTTATGCGCTGCGCATCCATCTGCTCTACCAGCATCTGGGGCAGCAAAATACCCGCATTATTAACCAACCCAGTTAATGGTCCTAATTGCTCATCCATGGTGTTAAATAAATCTACCACTTGTTGCTCTTGAGACACATCGGCCTGCACTGCTATGGCTTTAACGCCTTGCTGTGTTAGATCGACTACCAGCTGGTGCGCTAGGTCTTTTTGTGTGTGATAGTTAATACAGACATTATGGCCCTTTGCAGCTAAAACCCGCGCCGTAGCCTCGCCAATACCGCGGCTAGCTCCTATGATTAGAATATTACCCATTGACTGCTCCAGTGGTGCGCTTATGTTTTTACTTTTTAACACGAATCACGCACAATAAGCGCATCATCAACTGTCCTTTGATCATGGGACAACTAAAGTGAGCATTTTATGAAACCTATACGCAATCTTAGTGCCATCTCTTGCTCATTACTAGCCTCACTAGCACTTTCATGGGCACTGCCTAGTTACGCCGAACAAGTCATACAGAGCCAAAAGTATGACATCCATTACAATGCTTTTAATACCATGATAGTTACCCCAGATACGGCTCAAAATTATGGTTTCACCCGCGCCAGAAACCGTGCTTTGCTAAACATCTCAGTCTTGGATGCCGCTACACAAAAAGCATTGCCAGCAGTAGTGACTGGCACTCGAACTAATATTGTTGGGCAAGTTTTACCGCTAGATTTTCAACAAATTAAAGAAGAAAACGCCATCTATTACATTGCACAATTACGTTTCACTGAAGAAGAGATGTGGCGCTTTGAACTACAGATACAGCCTGACTTGAATGCCAAGCCAATCCCATTAAAGTTTAGTCAGATTTTTTATTTAGAGCAGTAGTCTATTCAAAATAGTGCAATAAATCATTTAGAAAGCGCCAACCTAATGGGCTAGCCTGAAGGCGATCAGGCATCATAAGTCCAGCTTGTCTGGCAGAAAAAATAGCACTCTCCACAGACGTTAAAGATTGTCCTGTTTGAGCTAAGTAACTGCTATTAAGCACCCCTTTTTCAAGCCGTAGGGCGTTCATAAAGAATTCAAGCTTTAGCTCTTGTGGTGTAACATAATGACTTGATGCAAGTGGTGATATCGCTGCCATATAGGCCTTAGGTTGTCGCAACTTTACTCTGCGTTCGATCTGCATTGGGCCAGTGTTTAAAAAACTCACTTTCCCGTGAGCACCGGCACCTACACCAATATAATCACCAAATTGCCAATAGTTGAGATTATGCCTAGCTTGACTGCCTGGCTTTGAATAAGCTGAGACTTCGTACTGACTTAAGCCTGCAGCTTCTATTAACAGCTGGCCTTGATCTTGTATATCACAAAGAATATCTTCATCAGGTAAATTAGGCGGACTATTGTGAAACTGTGTATTAGGCTCAATGGTTAGTTGGTACCAAGATAGATGATCAGTGCCAAAGGCTAATCCTTGCTGCAAGTCCATTAAGCCTTGTTGCACAGTTTGTCCGGGCAAACCGTGCATTAAATCTAAGTTAATTCGGTTAAAACCTAAAGTCTGTGCTTTAGCGATAGCCAATTTAGCTTGACTAGCATCATGAATGCGCCCAAGGGCATGCAAACAATCGTTATCAAAACTTTGTACTCCAATAGAAAGACGGTTTACACCTTGTTCCAAAAAACCTGCAAACTTTGCTTGCTCAAAAGTGCCTGGATTGGCTTCAAGTGTCACTTCCATATCATCTTCACAGGCAATGTTGGCTTTGACAAAGTTAAGTATAGTGCCAATACCCTTAGCACTCATTAAGCTTGGTGTACCCCCTCCTATAAAAACACTATGCAACGTGCGGCCGCTTACAGAGGTTAGCTCTTGAGCTAAATCACTGAGCAACGCTTTGATATAACTAGCTTCAGGGATAGTTTCCCCATCTTGAGTAGCATGGGAGTTGAAATCACAGTATGGGCATTTACGGACACACCACGGGATGTGTATATAGAGGCTAAGAGTGGGCAATACTAGCAAGTTTGTAGGTGATGTCATTAAGTTTCAGCAAGCGCTCTTTTTAGCTTCGCCAAGGCTTTTCCACGGTGACTGATGGCAATTTTTTCGGTAGGGGTAAGCTGCGCAGCCCGGCGATCTTTTTCTAATACTTGAAAAATAGGGTCATAACCAAAGCCATGCTCTCCTTGCCCATTCTCCATAATCATTCCTTCCCACGACGCTTGGCATATCAATGGGGTAGGATCTTTAGCATGGCGCATATACACTAATACACATTGAAACCGTGCAGTGCGCTTAGCTAATGGAGTGTGAGCCAGGTCGGCAATCAATTGAGCGCTGTTAGCGGCATCTTTAGATGGCCCCTTAAGTGAAGAGCCTGCGTAACGGGCTGAATAAATACCAGGAGCTCCTCCTAATGCATCTACTTCTAAACCTGAGTCATCAGCTAGCGCTGGCATACCTGACATTTGTGCAGCATAGCGGGCTTTGAGAATGGCATTCTCCACAAAACTAAGGCCAGACTCGATCACTTCTTGCGTAATATATTGACCTTGAGGTATCAATTCAATGCCTAGGGGGGCTAAGCATTGGCCAAACTCTTTTAATTTTCCAGCGTTGCCGCTAGCTAATACTACCTGTTTCATTACTTGACCTTATGATTAGCATTGGCTTAATTAGGTGGCGACACATACCCAAAGTATTAGTGCATCCCCTTTACTTGTGGACACCACTGCGTGCCCCATAGTGCTGTCAAAATAAGTACTATCGCCTTCAGTAAGGGCTAAGGGCTCATATTCTTCAGTGTATACAACCACATCACCCTCAAGCACTAGCAATAATTCTTCACCTTCGTGCCTCACCCAGCCGCCAAACTCTTCTAATGTTCTAGCTCGCACACGGCTCTTAAATGGCACCATACGTTTGGAATCTAACTCTGTGGCCAGTAGTTCATGCTCATAGGTCGCCGTTAAATGTTCACGGCCCTGTTGTTTTTTAGTGACACTTCGACGACCAGATATACGTACTTCTTTTACAGGAGCAAATAATTGAGGCATGTCAATGCCCAAACCTAATGCCAACTTTTGCATCAAATTAAAGGTCGGTGACAATTGATTGTTTTCCATTTTCGACAAAGTCGACTGTGCAACACCTGTGACTTTACTAGCTTGCTGCAAAGTCATTTTCCGGTCTTGTCGCAACGCTCTTAAACGCTCACCGAAGTTGCCTTGTTGTAGGGCTGGGTTGGGAACAGGAGGCAGTATGCCCGCTTCAGGGCGAAGTGTAGACATCATTTCTCCTTTTATTTAACAATTAGTTACGTTGACCGCAAGACCACCCCTTGAGGTTTCTTTATATTTGTCTTGCATATCAGCACCCGTTTCACGCATAGTTTTAATCACGTCATCTAATGATACCAGATGTTCTCCGTCACCACGCATAGCCATATGAGCTGCGTTAATAGCTTTGATAGAACCCATAGCATTGCGTTCTATACATGGCACTTGCACCAAGCCTGCAATGGGGTCACAGGTAAGCCCCAAATTGTGCTCCATGCCTATCTCTGCGGCATTTTCTACCTGCTCAGGAGTACCGCCTATCACTTCAGCCAAGCCTGCAGCTGCCATTGCACAAGCACTACCTACCTCACCCTGACAACCCACTTCTGCGCCTGAAATAGAGGCATTGAGCTTACATAAAATACCCACTGCAGCTGCAGCCAATACAAAGCTTACAATACCTTTATCGTTGGCTGATGGATAGAAATTGTCGTAGTAATGCAATACTGCGGGGATAATTCCGGCAGCACCATTCGTAGGGGCGGTAACAATGCGGCCACCAGCAGCGTTTTCTTCATTAACTGCCATGGCATATAAGTTAACCCAATCCATCGCTGATAACTGTGGTGTGATGACTTTTATGGAACCTAGGCTACTTAGTTTTTGATACAAATCTGCAGCGCGACGTTTCACATTCAAACCACCTGGCAAGACACCCCCAGTGTGACAACCATTGTGAACACACTCTTTCATCACCTGCCATAGATGTAAGATTTCATTTTTTACCTCTTCTTCTGTGCGCCAAGTCTTTTCATTTTCCATCATCACTTCACTAATACTCAGCCCTGTATTCTTACAATGAACAAGTAACTGTGCTGCTGAGGTAAACGGATAAGGCACTTTAGGCTGGTCATCATCTGCTGGTAATTCGTCTGCTTTGGCAGTTATTTCATCAACAATAAACCCACCACCCACTGAATAATAAGAACACTCAAGCACCACATCACCGTGATCGTTAAAAGCGCTCATCACCATGCCGTTGGGATGATAGGGAAGTGATTCTTCAAGATTAAGAATGATGTCACGGTGCTGAACAAATCCAATTTCGTGCTCACGGTTAAGAGGCAAGCGCTCATTGAGCAAAATTTCATCCAGCATAGGTTGTACTTGTGGAGGATCGATTGTGTCTGGGGCTTCACCCAACAAACCAAGAATAACAGCAATGTCACTGGCATGGCCTTTACCCGTAGCGCCAAGGGAACCAAATAGCTCACCTTTAACCCGAGTTACCTGAGTAAGCGTACCTTCATTTTTAAGCTGTTCCACAAAAGCTAAGGCTGCCCTCATAGGACCAACAGTATGAGAACTAGATGGGCCTATGCCTATTTTTAGCAGGTCAAATACGCTTAAAGTCATGTCAGGTGCCTTTGTTTGCGGTTATACCACAAGGTTAATTGGTTAGCCGGTGACTATCAACTAATATGTCCTAAGCAACCTATCTTGGTGCGACATGGAAGTAGCTTTTAAGTTCTCAAAGCCCCATTTTGGGGCAATTTTTTATTTAAATGCATGAGGTTTTAGCGATTAAAAAAGAATTTATCAATCTGAAGTTTATTACAGCTTTTCCATTCGGGATAATATATCAACACCTTGCTGATTCCAAAAGTGCAAAAGATCAATAAATACCCAGTTTTCAGCTAACTTATCTCCATCTCGGCGATAAATATCTATCACGCGCATCTCACCTGACTTACCCGTTGCAGGCATGCCCATAAAACCACCTGTAGGCTCTAGGGTTAAATTAGGCCAACCGAAAAAACCTCCAAATTCACCTTCCGCCATACGACAAATGTGACCATTGAAGTCACGGTTTTTAAAGCTGCTTCTAAAGGGTCCAGAGTGTTGCTGAATATAGCGCTCAATAGTATAGCTGGAGCCTATTCCCGTGGGGCCCCACCAAATCATATTTTCATGCCAGCTTAACCTCAACTCCTGCTCAAGGGAAAGTTTCTGATCCCAGTTACCTAGGGTATTGATCATGTGATTAATAGCGTTTAAGGTTTTTTCGCCCTCTGCAGGTTGCTGCGCATTAAACATTAAGCCTGTGTGGCACACTGGACCTGGCTGAACAAGCTGCGCACCTGTTTGAGGTGGAAACGGCTGCAACCCTGCTTGCACCATAAGGTGGGGTATATCAAAAAACATAGCGGTTTCAGATATTTTACCATTTTCAACTTTGCTGAACTCGCAGTACCTAAGCATAGCCATCTTGCCTGTAGGCTTAATACCTAACCATGGCTCATCAAACAATCCCATAAGGTGACCCATGGAGACCACCCATGTAGAGGAAAAATCATCCATTTCATTACGCCCTGACATAAAAACATCTTGGCGACGCTGCAGGTGCTTTAATGAATGTCGCAAGGGCTGCCAAAATACACTAGCCACTTCCTCAGGCAAGCTTAGCTCATGAAATGGGTGATAACCTCGCCAAAGGTAATCTGGTGCGGTATGTTCAAGCATTACATCAGCCAAAGTATCCACATGGGCATTGTCTAAACAACTATAAAACTTAGTCACCAAATCTTTGGCACTTTGAATATCACTTTCTACACTCATTAATCTACCCTTTGACTGCTCCGGCGGTTAAGCCAGAAACAATTTGACGCTGGAAGAACATCACTAAAATAAACAGCGGCACCATTGCTGATACCACAGCTGCAACCGCAAACATCACGTTACCCTCTACTTGTGTGGTGCCTAAAAAGCTAGCTATTTTAGGAATCATAGTTTGGTTATCTTGGCTTAATAAAGACGCAGTTACTGCAAAGTCGTTATAGGCCAATAAAAAACTAAATAAACCTGTGGTAATAACACCTGGCCACATGACCGGTATAATCACGTGCCGAAAAGCTTGAAAACGGGTACAACCATCAACCATTGCACTTTCATCTAGGTCTTTGGGAATATTTAAAAAGAATGAGTGCAACATCCATAAGGTAAAGGGTTGATTAATAGCCACTAAAACGACAATCGACGTAGGCAAATAGCCCCAAACATTCCATTCAAAGAAAGGTAATAGGTAACCTGAAACCAAAGTAATATGAGGCATTGCTCGAAACACTAAAGCCAGCATTAATATCCAGAACGAATACTTAAAACCAGATCTAGCCAGGGCGTAACCTCCCAAAGTGCCCAAGGTGAGAGAAATAATCACCGTAGACACCACTACGATCATTGTATTGATGACCGATTCCCCAAAGCCATGTTCCACCCAAGCGCCGTAATACCCGTTAGCAGTGAAATAATCACCTGTTTCAATCATTGTTCGAACGCCATAGAAGGCATTAGTCCAATCTGCTTTGGAAAAGAAGTCTCCTTGTACTTTAAAAGACCCCCAGAGGGTCCATAAAAAAGGGCCAGCGGCCACTATGACCCACAGAAGTACAAACCCGCTTGAGATAATGGCTAAACCAGTAGAACGACGTTGGGCTATATTTGACATGGTGTACGCCTTATTTTTAGTGTGCTGTGCGACTGAAATCGCGCCAAGTTCTAATAAGCACAGGCAATAATAAAATAGCAACGCCAATAATAGTAAGTATAGACGTAGCTGCTGCTGAACCAAATAATTGCGTATCCGAGGTTAAGTCCTTGTATATAATCCAGCTTAATGAAGTGGCGCTAGCCTCTGAAGCAAAGCTTACAATAGGTTCCAGCACTCTAAAGTTATCCATTAACTGCATTAATGTGATGAACACAACTAATGGTTTCATGTAAGGTATCACTACATATCTAATACGCTGCCACCTGTTGGCGCCATCAATCGTAGCTGCCTCAAGAGTGTCCTCTGGCACAGTTTGAAGTCCTGCATAAAAAACGATAAAGGAAAATGGTGCTGAATGCCAAACGCCGTAAACAATCAACATCATCCAAGTCAGCACAGGGGAAGCTTTTAAAGATAAATTAGGGTCATTAAAAAAGTATTGTATTGATGCGCCAATGACTCCGTCACCATCAATCATCCAAAACAAAATGAGTGAACCAATGAGAGGTGTCACAATCATCGGTAAAAGAGACACAAAAATAGTGGGGCCTTTCGCAAATTTGGGTAATGCATTAACCCCTAAAGCAATTGCCAAGCCTAATAAAATAACTAGAGGCGTGACTACAAATGTATAGGTTAAGGTAAACGATAATGCTTTATAGAATGGTAAATTAAGTAGTTTTTTAACAAAAGCACTCATGCTCTGGCTGCTCTGCCAAGCTAACACTACTTCATCGAACGCTAGGTGGTTGCGGTTTGTATAGTTATCAAAACCACTAAATCTCCCCAAAGGTTGATCAGATTTTAGCTGCGCTGTAGCGGCCACATCAATGGATGTGATCTGCTTGCAACCAAATGGACCACAATTTTCAGAGACTATAAGCACTTTCTCATGCTCTACGTGCAAAGACTGGGTTATTACTGAAATTACAGGGAATGCGATAAACAATATCATGGCCGCTAGAGACGGAATAATAAACCAAAAAAATGTACGATGCGCCATATAAATAATTCTCGCTTATACAAAAAAGAAGAGAGTAAGGCCTCAAATGGCATTACTCTCTTTAGCTAGCAATAATCAAAAGGCTTTATAGAAAGCCTTTTTCTTTAGCAGCAACAGTATATGCAGCCTCCATATCAGCTAATGCTTGCTCAGCACTTTCATTGCCTTGCAAAAAGTCAGTTAGCTCAGAACCTGCAGCGCCGTGCAATGCACCCATAAACGGAAGCATCGGATAAGGTGAAGCGCCGTTCATAGCCGTCGCAGTAACACCCTTTGCAGCCTTACTAGGCTTGTATCCTTTTACTAACCATGTAGCCACATCATTATTAGCCTGTACCATTTCAGTAGAAATACCATTCATCATGGCAATAAAGCTAGCTTCGGCATCAGCATCTGAAACGTTTTTAGCGACAGCAAAACCGTCCCACCACAAAGAAGATGCGGGCACAGTGCCCTCATTAAATGTTGGAGCAGAGGCGAAGTCAGTATTATTGACCACTTTTTCACTAGATCCTTCATCATCCAAGATACCTGCAGTACGAGAGCCCCACATTGTGGCTAATGCAAGCTTGTCACCTTCCCAAAGTGCTTGAGTAGCATTTGAATCAAAGGTTAGGAAATCTGGATGAGAATAGCTTGCAAGACTTTTAAGCATATTTAACGTCGCAATACCGTGGGCATTATTGATGTTAATTTTTGCTGTACCTGGCATAAACATGTCTGCGCCGGTGCCCAGGTACATATTCACAAATTCTTCACCTAAATTCCACCCTGCTTTAGTGTTTAAAGCAACTGGGTATTCCATAATACCCGCCTCACGTATAGCTTTAGCAGCTGCTAGCACTTGCTCATATGTTTCTAGCTGGTCTGCCTTGACGCCTACTTGATTTAGAATGTCTGAGCGGTAAAAAAGGTGTTGTGCGTTAGCCATAAAGGCCACTGCCATAACTTGACCATTAACAGTAACTAACTGTGCTTTGTTCAGGCCTGAGCCATATTTTTCGATCAAGTCATCTAGCGGCCGAACCAAACCATCATTCATTAATGTAACCAAGGTCGCGTTGGAAACATGTAAAGTTGAATATTCTGCTGGGCTACTACTAAGGGCTGGTACCATAAGATCTTTATAATCTTTGTTATGGTTTTTAGTCACAGTAACTCCGTTACCTGCACACTGCTCAGCGGCAGAAAATACGGCGTGCAATGCAGGAAAGTCATTTCCCAATATGCTTACGTTGGCATTGCCTTTAATACCGCAATCGGCAAAAGCGGCTGAACTCGATAACACTGCAGCAGCAGTTACGGAGAGAGCCATTGTTTTTATTGTACTCATGATGAACGCATCCTTTAAAATTGATTAATCTGCGACCAAATTATGGCCTTGTTCTACATGCGTACCTTTCAATGTTATATCAACAATATTGAATATGAATTGCATGCGTAACCAAAATTCTACTATTTTTATACGGTGGTTAACAAGCCTTTAAATAGATACTAGCGCACTAAACGCAATAATTATCCCTAACCTATTGTTTTAATTGTTTTATAAATTAAAACAAATTATTATATTATAATTCTTTAATATAATAAAAAATAAACAAAATCTCTATAATTCTTATAATTATTTTCTTATTCTGTTGCCCAAATGAATAATTTATGATAATTTTTGCATACGTATTTAAAAAAGATTAACCCGTAATGGCAGAAATAAAACTACAAAATATTGGTAAGCGCTGGGGCGACTTCATAGGCGTCAACAACGTTGATTTAACTATTGCAGACAAGGAGTTCCTGGTATTACTGGGCCCTTCTGGCTGCGGCAAAACCACCACCATGCGCATGGTTGCTGGTTTAGAGAGCGTAAGTGAAGGGCAGATCATTATTGATGGTGTAGTCGTCAACGATCTTGATCCTAAAGACCGCGATGTCGCCATGGTATTTCAAAGCTACGCCTTATACCCAAATATGAACGTTTATGAAAATATTCAGTTCCCATTAAAGGTGCGTAAGGTTCCCAAGTCCCAGCATCATGAGCGGGTCATGAAAGCTGCGGCGATGGTAGAGCTAGAAGATTTCTTACACCGCAAACCAGCTGAATTATCTGGGGGCCAGCGTCAACGTGTCGCCTTGGCAAGAGCTATCGTGCGTAAACCAAAAGTGTTTTTAATGGACGAGCCACTATCAAATTTAGATGCTAAATTACGCGTCTCTACACGAGCTCAAATTAAAAACCTGTCTCATGAATTACAGGTAACGACGATTTATGTGACCCATGACCAAATAGAGGCCATGACCCTAGCAGATCGTGTTGTGGTAATGAATAAAGGCGTGGTTCAACAAGTGGGCACCCCTACAGACATATACGACAACCCTGCCAACACTTTTGTTGCAAGCTTTATTGGTGTGCCTGCGATGAATTTGGTCAATGGCCATATTGAAGAAGGGTTATTTACAGCTGAAGGAATATCTATTTCTGGCTTTGATACTGCTCTTAATGGCCCAATTACTTTAGGTTTTCGTGCTGAAGATGCTGATGTGATCGATACCAGCAACGACGCAGAACTTAGTGCTGAATTAAACCTGAGCGTATTCTCTTTAGAGTTATTGGGTGATTCAACAATGGTTACTGCTCGCATCAATGACAGCTTGGTCTCTATTAAAGCCAGTAAAGATTATCGTGCAGTCATCGGCGCAAAATTTAGCGCTCGTATTGTGCCCAACTTGTGCCATTTGTTTGATGCCAAAACTGGTCAGCACCTATAATACTGAATATCTCTACAAGGAAAACATTGATGAAAGGCAGTCGCCCACCGCAGGCTCAACTCAGCGCCAACACAGACATGTCAAAAACAGCAGAGACTAGAGCAGTCATTGAATCTATGGTAGATGGCCTTAACGATCATAGAATTGCTGATATTGGAGATTTTTTTTCAGAGTCATTTCGCTGGATGGGCAACCAAGGCTGTGGTACTAAACAGGGTTTAAAAGACTTTCAAGCTAATTGGCAAAAACCATTTCAGGCTGCGTTTTCCGATAAAGTATGTATCGATGAGGCTCGCTTATATATGGGTGAATGGGCTGCAGCTTTTGGGCGCCAAGAAGCCCTACATACTGGGTTATTTATGGGCGTGGCTCCTACTGGGAAGAAAGTAGAGATTAGATACATGGATTTTTGGAAAGTGCAGGATGGAAAGATTTGCGATAACTGGGTGATGGTGGACTTCCCACACGTACTCTCACAACTAGGCGTCGACGTTTTTAACGGCGAAGGTTGGGAAAAATTTAATGACGATGAACAAGCACCTGATCAGAACAAGAATTGAGGAAATAATATGGCGATCACCTATTTAAAAAGCAGCAAAAGCGCTAATGACAGGGCCCAAGACGACGCCCAGACCAAAGCGGTAGTAGAAACGACATTGGCAGAAATAGAAGCCAAAGGTGACGAGGCGGTAAGAGCGCTGGCAAAGACTCACGATAATTACACGCCAGCATCTTTTCGTTTATCAGAAGAAGATATCAAAAGAATTATGGCCAAGGTGTCACCACGTGAGTTGGAGGACATTAAGTTTGCCCAAAAGCAGGTACGAAACTTTGCCCAAATCCAGCGTGATTCAATGCTAGATGTTGAAGTAGAAACTATGCCAGGGGTTATTTTAGGACATAAAAACATTCCAGTGCAATCAGTAGGGTGTTACGTTCCAGGTGGCAAATTTCCTATGGTTGCGTCTGCTCATATGTCAGTTGCCACTGCTAGTGTAGCTGGCGTGCCCAGAATAATCGCTTGCACCCCTCCTTTTAATGGCGAGCCAAACCCAGCAGTAATCACTGCAATGCATTTAGGAGGCGCTCACGAAATTTATGTTTTGGGAGGCATTCAAGCTGTAGGTGCTATGGCTATAGGCACAGAAACAATTGATCCGGTCCATCTGTTGGTGGGCCCTGGTAACGCTTATGTCGCAGAAGCCAAACGACAGTTATTTGGCCGTGTAGGCATAGATCTATTTGCAGGTCCTACAGAAACCATGGTGATTGCAGACGATACTGTAGATGCAGAAATGTGTGCCACAGACTTATTAGGACAGGCAGAGCATGGCTATGATTCTCCGGCTGCATTAGTCACCACAAGCATGGATTTAGCAAAAGCCACTATATTGGAAATAGAGCGCCTACTAAAAATATTGCCTACGGCAAATACTGCGTCCGTTAGTTGGCGAGATTATGGTGAAGTAATTGTCTGTGACAGCTACCAAGAAATGCTCGAAGTGTCTGAGGAAAAAGCTTATGAGCACGTACAAGTGATGACAGACAGAGACGATTGGTTCTTAGATAATATGACGTGTTATGGGGGCTTATTCTTGGGGCCTCGCACCAACGTGTCTAATGGAGACAAGGTCATTGGTACCAACCACACTTTGCCTACCAAAAAAGCAGGGCGTTATACGGGTGGACTATGGGTTGGAAAATTTCTCAAAACCCACAGCTATCAAAAAATAACTACGGATGAAGCGGCCACGTTAATCGGTGAGTATGGCTCTCGTTTATGTATGTTAGAGGGATTTGTAGGTCATGCCGAACAATGTAATTTAAGAGTTAGGCGCTACGGCAACAAAAATGTCCCTTATGGAACGGGTGCTTTGTAGTGTCTGATAACACCTTTAACAGTTTGGTTAATAAAGAGGTTTTAGCGCCATTGCTGAAGGCGATGCACGATTTTGAAGAACACCAAGTTAAGTCCTTATTAATGGACTTGATGGCAGAGCAAAGCATTGCTCACATGTGTTTCCCCTTCAATGATGTTAAAGGCCCTTGTGCCTTTTATGACACGTGTTATGCACCTTTATTATCGGCCATGCCTGACCTTGAGAGACGAGATTTAATCGTCATGTCAGGCATTACCGAACAAGGTCAAGAATGGGTCGGATGTGCAGGACATTACTTAGGTACTTTTGTTGCACCGTGGTTGGACATAGCTCCCACAGGACACATTTGCCATATGCGCTTTCATGAATTTTTCCGCTTTGAAAAAGGCAAAATTGTAGAAATACAGGCGATTTGGGACATTGCAGAGGTGATGCTACAGGCAAATGCTTGGCCTTTATGTCCTTCTTTAGGTTGGGAAGGTTTTATTCCAGGTCCAGCAAGTCAAGACGGATTAAATATCACTAACACACATGAAGACCAGGGCGAAAAAACTGTCCAACATATCGTGGATATGCTGAACCACTTGATCCTTCATCCCAAACAAGGAGGGCCAGAGGTGATGCAGTTAGAACGCTTTTGGCACCCAAAAATGAATTGGTATGGTCCCGCAGGCATTGGTTCAGCAAGAGGTATTGAAGGTTTTCGTAATTGGCATCAAATACCCTTTTTAAATGCAATGCCTGATCGAGGCACCCATGACGACAAGCTTAAGTTTCACTTTTTCGGAGAGGGGCAATACGCAGCAGTGACTGGCTGGCCCAATATGAAGCAAACCATTACCCATGGCGGGTGGCTAGGTATTGCGCCGAGTGGTCAACATATAACTCTGCGTAGCCTAGATTTTTGGCGCCTAGATGGTGCTTTGATCCGTGAAAACTGGGTGTTGGTGGATTTATTAGACGTATATAATCAAGTAGGTATAAATGTGTTTTCACGCTTGCGTGAATTAAATAAAGCTCGCACTATATAAGTTTGAGCACACCACAAAAGAGATAAGATATGATTTTGCCAGCATCACCCAGCTTTAGTCTGGTTGGAAAAAAAGCCATCGTCACAGGAGCTTCCTCCGGAATAGGCGCTGCCTGTGCAGTAGCCCTAGCTAGAGCAGGAGCCGATGTCACCTTGGCAGCTCGCCGAGCATCTGAATTAGACACCATCACACAGGCGCTAATTGCAGAAGGCCTAAAAGCAAGCGCTTTGGTTATGGATGTCTCTAATATTGAGCAGACACAAATATTGATTGAAGCACATGGTCCATTTGAGATACTTGTTAATTCGGCAGGCTTAGCCCGCCATGGTAAAGCCATAGATACTCAGCCTGACGACTTTGATGCAGTAATGGATATTAATCTTAAAGGGGCGTACTTTCTTACTCAAGCTGTTGCAAAGGGCCTACTTTCCAGTAAAAAAGGGGGGAGTTTGATTAACATATCTAGTCAAATGGCATATATCGGTGGTCAAGAAAGGGCCGCCTATTGTGCGTCAAAGCATGCCGTTGAAGGTTTTACTAAAGCGATGGCGATTGAATGGGGAAAGCAAGGTATTCGAGTCAACACTATTTGCCCTACTTTCATACTTACAGAACTGACTGCAGCCACCTTTGCAGACCCTGAGAAACGTGCATGGATCGATAGCAAGATTAAGCTAGACCGAGTTGGCACAGTGCAAGATATTATGGGGGCTGTTATATATCTAGCAAGTGGTGCTTCATCGCTAGTCACAGGCAGTGCTTTAATGGTTGATGGTGGCTGGACTGCAGGCTAATGCTAAAAGAAAAAGTTACTTCTCAACAGGTTGCTCAACTAGCTGGCGTTAGCCAGTCTGCGGTGAGTCGTGTTTACACATCAGGGGCCTCTGCCTCTAAAAAAACCATTCTTAAAGTGCATAAAGCAGCCGCGGCATTAGGCTATCGGCCCAACGTACTTGCGCGGGCAATGGTGTCGGGGAAAAGTCGAATCATTGGTTTAGTTGTGGCCTATTTAGAAAATCAATTCTATCCAGACGCCATTGAAAAACTATCCACCCAGTTGCAAGAAAAGGGCTATCACGTGTTGATTTTCATGGCTTCTAAAACAGCTGGGAATATTGATTCTGTAGTTGAAGAAATCCTTGATTATCAGGTTGAAGGCATTATTGTTGCTTCTGTAGCACTGTCTTCGCAGCTGGCTAAACGTTGCCATTTGGCCGGCGTGCCCATTGTACTTTTTAACCGATCGCAAGACGGAGAAGGTCTCTCTTGCGTCACCTCAGATAACTTTTCAGGTGGCGCAAAAGCAGCGCGATTTTTGTTAGCCGCAGGTCATGAAAAGATTGGTTATATCGCCGGCTGGGAAGGCGCTTCAACGCAACGTGACCGGGAATTTGGATTTACTGCCGCATTGCAGCAAGCGGGTATGGGTTTATACGCTCGTGAAGTAGGTAATTTTTCTATGGAAAAAGCAAGTGAAGCCACTAGACGCATGTTTGCTAAAAACAAACCCGATGCAGTTTTTGTAGCTAATGATCATATGGCCTTTGCAGTCATGGACACATTACGCTTTGAATTAGGCTTGCGGATACCAGAAGATATATCAGTGATCAGCTATGACGACGTTCCAGCAGCAGCGTGGCCAGCATACAACCTAACCACTGTGCGTCAGCGTGCAGAACAAATGGTGCAAGAAACCGTGCGCATTTTAATGGAACAAATACATGGTAATGGCCTGCAAAGCCAGCAAATATCTATAGGCTCCCCTATTATTGTACGCGGCTCTGCCCGCATCCCTGAAGGATGGATTTCATGAAAGGCTTTAATAGCAAGTTTAAGGATTTTCCCGACTATATCTTAGGTATTACTCAAGAAATTTGGGAGCATCGTGATTTAGCTTCACTCAACCATTACTACAGTGAACACATTCCAGTGCGCTCACCAGGCTCCTTAGTAATCGGCAATCAGCATGTGATTGGGGCTACCATGGCTACTCTTGCGGAGTTCCCCGACCGGCAATTACTTGGTGAAGATGTAATCTGGTCTGGCACACCCGAAGATGGAATGCTGTCTTCTCATCGAATTCTAACCACTGCTACTCATTTAGGTGATGGTATTTATGGCAAGGCCTCAGGTAAAGCGCTGAAGTACCGAGTGATTGCCGATTGTCACGCAAAAAACAATCAAATCGATGATGAATGGCTCATCCGTGATCAAGGTGCCGTTGTGCGCCAACTTGGCATTGACCCTAAAGATTTCGCCGCAGACTTAATAGCCACAGAAGGTGGTGTAGATCAATGCGTGCAACCTTTCACCCCCGCCATCGATGTGCCAGGCCCGTACCAAGGCAAAGGTAACGATGATGAATTTGGTCAGCGCTATGCAGATATTTTGCATCGCATCATGAGCGCTGAAATTAGCTGCATAAAATCTGAATATGACCGTGCCTGTCAGGCAGAGCAGCCTGGAGGGGTTACTTCGCATTCGTGGGATGCTGTTGAGCGATTCTGGATGGGGTTACGTGCCAGCTTTCCAAGTGCAAAATTTACCATTGAGCACCAAATAGGTCGCCAAGACCCTATGATGTCACCTAGAGCTGCTATCCGCTTCAGCTTGCATGGTAAGCATGACGGTTGGGGCAGCTTTGGCAAACCCACAGGGGCCGATGTTTATGTTATGGCGGCTGCTCACGTTGAATTTGGCCCCCACGGGCTAAGGCGTGAATTTGTTTTGTTTGATGAGACTTCGGTGTGGAAGCAAATTCTTATGCATGCGGGCTAGCGCTCCCAATTGATAATGAAGCACAGTCAAATATCTCTTAATAGCCACTCAGGATAACCCTATGATGGAACCAGAAGTAGTACGTTACGGCGATCTAAAGCCGTGTCGCAGTGCATTTATTGATGCCCACACACCAGGCTCAAACCAAAAGGAGAATTTCACTATTATTGGTGCTGGTGTTGCCGAAAGCCCTGATCAACACGTACACATCAAAGTCACACCAGGGTTTAATATTGGCGCGGCTGGTCAACCTCCTGGCTGTATTAATTCGTTGCATTTTCATAATACTGCAGAAGTGTTTTTTATATTAAGCGGTAAATGGCGTTTTTTTTGGGGTATAAACGGCGATGCGGGTGAAGTCATCTTACAAAAGGGAGACCTCATTAATATTCCTACTAGAGTGTTTCGCGGCTTTGAAAACGTGGGCACAGACTACGCCATGATCATGGCTATTTTAGGTGGAGACGATTCGGGAGGCGGCGTTGAATGGGCTCCTCATGTATTGGAAACTGCAAAATCACACGGCCTAACCTTGAGTGAATCAGGTGTTTTGTACGACACTAAAAAAGGTCAAATGTTGCCTGCTGATGAACAACCCATGGCGCAGCTTTCAGCGCAGCAGCTGGCACAAATCAACGAAACGCCTGTGCACCAAATAGTGCCCGACTATGTCGCCAGATATTGGGATATGATGGCCTTAGCAAGAGATGAACCCTGTCCAGTCATTGGAGAGACCTCCCTTATCAAGGACAAACCAGGCTTTGAAGTAGAGCTGCTAACTCGTGGATCTATTACTTGCCAGGCTTACATAAATCCTCAACATGAAGTATTGATGGTCGTCTGTGGCCATTGGCGTCTAACGTGGGGAGATAATGAGGTGGTATTGAACCCTGGCGACACTTGCTGGATACCTCCTAATCTATCTCATGGACTAGAAGTATGTGTAAGTGGTGAAGCAAGTTTGTATCGAATAAGTGGCACAAACGATAAGGCAGGTTTTACTTGGCTGCGTGATAAGAAATAGCGATGAGCCTTCCCGCACTTATTTTATTGCCCGGCATGATGTGTGACAGCCGTATGTATGCCCCACAAATCGATGCTCTAAAAAATATTGCCCAATGTCAGGTGGGCTGTATTAGTGGGGCTGACAATATGGCTGATATTGCTGCTCAAGTTTTAGCTCAAGCACCTAACGAGTTTGCCTTAGCTGGTTTGTCTATGGGAGGTATAGTAGCTATGGAGATAGTTCGTCAAGCCCCACATAGAATTACCCGTCTGGCCTTGATGGATACTAATCCTAAAGCTGAAATAGAAGATGTAAAAGCAGCTCGTAAGCCGCAGATAGATGCTGCAAAGGCAGGTTTTTTGGAGCAAGTGTTGCGTGAAACTATGGTGCCACGTTATTTCACTAATCATTATCCCCACACACAATTAGAGCAACTGTGTATCGATATGGGATTAACTTTAGGCAAAGAGGCCTTTATAAGACAATCGCTGGCTCTGAAAAATCGCCGCGATCAACAAGACACCTTAGCCAATTTTCATAAACCTTGTCTAATATTAATGGGTGAAGAAGATGAGCTATGTCCTTTAGATCGGCACCTATGCATGCTGTCGCTCTTACCTCAGTCAACCTTCATCAGTATTCCTAAGGCTGGCCATATTCCCCCACTTGAGCAGCCCAAAGCAACCTCGGCCGCTCTCACACAATGGATGACTAAACAATGAATAATTCTTTGCTAGAAAAACTCAAAACAGTAGATACTCCTACGGTATGTAATGCCATCGAAGTGGCCCAAGGCCAGCGTGGATTCAACCAATTTACTAGGGGCACAATGCTTGCCTCAAGCACTATAGATGGCGCTATGGTAGGTTATGCTCGCACAGCACAAATTGCGGCTCTTGCGCCTTCTACAGAAAACCCCAGCATAATTAAACAAAGACGGGCAGATTACTATGAGTACATGTCTGCAGGCGTTAGGCCAGCTATTGCCGTAGTTGAGGATTTAGATTATCCCCATGCTATTGGTGCCTATTGGGGGGAGATTAACACTACTATACACAAAGCTTTTGGCTTAGGTGGCGCGCTCACTAATGGGGTAATGCGAGATTTGGGCGACTTACCCAGTGCATTCCCAGTAGTTGCGGGTTCCATTGGTCCAAGTCACGGGTTTGTGCATGTACGCACCATTGGCCAACCTGTGACAATTTTTGGCATGCAAGTGAACGATGGAGACCTAGTACATGCTGATAGGCATGGCGCACTAGTCATTCCACCACAGGCAATTCCAGTGCTAGAAGCAGCCATCGATAAATTACTTAGCACCGAACAACTGATCCTTGGCCCAGCAAGCAAAAAAGGCTTTGATTTTGCTGCGTTTGAAAAGGCTTGGGCAGAATTTGAAAATGCCCGAACCTAAGTGAAAATTTTATACCTAGGTGTGGGTTAAATTATCGCAAATGCAGATATTGCGCAGTGCCTTCAAGCAACATCTGCACAGCCATAATAATGAGCACCATTCCCATTAAACGCTCAATGGCAAACAAACCTTTTTCACCCAGTAAACGATAGAGTTTCTTGGAAGCCAGCAAGATAGCTGCTGATACAATCCAAGCCGCTGTTACTGCTAACCATAGTTCCAGCCACTGCCCTTCAGCTGATTTACGCATTAGCATAATCATAGCTAAACTAGATGGTCCTGCCATTAAAGGAATCGCTAGTGGCACAATAAATGGTTCACCCGCTGGTGTTTTCCCTAACAAACCCGCTTCTTGTGGAAACACCATTTTTATAGCAATCAAAAATAATACAATGCCGCCACCAATACGAATGGCTTCTTGAGAAACTTGCAAGAACGACAAAATATAGGGGCCAAGTACCAAAAACATTAACAACACCACGTAGGCTATAAGCAGCTCTCTACGCAACACCAAGCTTCGCCTTTCTTCAGGCACTTGCTTTAATACAGACAAAAATAATGGGATATTTCCCAAAGGATCCATAACTAAAAACAATAAAGTGGCGGCTGCAAAAATATCCATAAAAGTCTCAATAGGGCATAAAAAATTAATCTAAGCGTCGCTGAATAGCAACGGTATGGTTCCAACTGGGGGCAGATTCTACATAAGTGGCCCGACCACGCTCTTGGCGTGGCGTCACGTTAAAATGGGTGCGATATGTGGTGCTAAAGTGACTGGCAGAAGAAAATCCACACGCCATGCCCACCTCTACAATAGATCGGTCTGTGTCTCGTAACATTTGGCGAGCTTTGTCTAACCTTAATTGCAAATAAAAGCGTGATGGCACACTATCTAAGTGTTTTTTAAACAAACGTTCTAAGTGTCGCCTAGACAGGCCCACATGATAAGCCAAGTCATCAGGCGATAGTGGTTCTTCAATATTAGTTTCCATCAAAGTAACCGCTTCAATAAGCTTGGGTTGGCTGGAACCAATACGAGCTTTCAACGGGATGCGTTGTTGAGCGTCTTGGGGCCGCATGCGTTCAACTAAAAACCACTCAGACAGCTGCACTGCGACATCCAACCCTTGCTGTTGGGCTAACCATGCAAGCAAAAGGTCTGTGGTTGAGGCCCCGCCCGCACAAGTCATTAGCTGTTCTTCTTGTTCAAAAAGCTGATGAGTCCAAAGGACTTGGGGATGGCTAATACGCAACTTTTCAATCATCGACCAATGGCAACAACTGCGATTATTATTGAGTAAGCCTGCGTTAGCTAGAGGAAATATTCCAGTACCTATGGCTAAGATTTTTACACCCATTCTAGATTGCTGAACCAACCAGCGTTCTAACACGACATCTGTTTCATAAGGTGCGATCAAATTCCCAATAATAAACAGGGTTTCCACTTTCCCACTATCTAAATAATTGGCCACTTTTCCTAACACGCACTCACCACCTACACACATGGGCTGCAGTTTGTATTTAGTGTGCTCCAATACCTGATTAGTATGCAATAACAGCTCAGCAATTTGACCATAATGGCTCAAGCTTGCATGGGGGAGTAAAAGCAGTCCAACAGTGTGAAAATTTTGAGAATTAGACATAAGTCGCAAGGATACACTGTATTATTGAGTTGGGGCACAAAAACGTCATTTTACCAAAAAATGGGTCGCACCGACTCAACTTACCCCCTAGTGCCCAAAGGCAGTTTCTTGAATAATAGACGCTGCAATAACAAGATTCTTATTTTGACTCAAGGAAATACTGAATGCGCACCTTAACGGATAAAAAAAATATCGCCATAGACTTAGTTTGCGATCTCATCCATAAGCGCCAAAAAAAGCCTAACAGTGAACTTATGCAGCAATTTGCGCGCCTGTATTATGCTGAAAGCATTCCAGCAGAGTTATTACAATTTGATACAGACAATTTATATGGCGCAGTAACCAGCTTGTGGGATAGTGTAAAACCACGTCATAACGACCAGGTTAATATTCGTGTATATAACCCTAACCATGAAGAACATCAGTGGTATACCAGCCATACCGTGGTCGATATCGTATGCGATGACAAGGCCTTTTTGGTGTCCTCCATTACTAACGCTTTGATTCATCTAGGCCACACTATTCATATTACCACTCACCCTGTAGTAGCTGTAGAGCGAGATAAAAAAGGCAATATTACTAGTATCTCACCCTTTACGGGCAAAGCCGAAAACGCCAATTTGGAAGCGGTGATGCGGTTTGAAATTGATCAGCAAAATGAGCCTAGCGTGGTTACACAGATTATTACAACCCTCACTCAAATAATCAGTGATGTACGTTTAGTGGTGGATGATTGGGTGCCTATGCGCAGTAAATTAGTGTCTATTATTGACACCTTGGAGTCACAAAATTTACCCATTGCACCGCAAGACCTAGAAGAAAATATTGCCTTTTTACGCTGGGTATCAAACAACCACTTCACCTTTATTGGTTATCGTTCTTATGGGCTTAAAAAAGACCCTATAACTGGCTTATGCGAACTTAAACCAAAAAAAGGTACAGGTTTGGGTAGTTTTCGAGATGACAATTGCACGCCTGATAGCCTTTTGCCCAGCACCTTATCGTTACAACATTCAGAGCTAGCCATGCGCAGCGACATGCTGGTAATGACCAAGTCGACCAGCCGCTCTACGGTGCATCGCCCTGTTAACTTTGATTACCTTGGACTCAAACGTTTTGATGAGCAAGGCAATGTGATTGGTGAAGAGCGGTTCTTTGGTTTATATTCTTCTGCCGCTTACACCGCACGTATAGATGAGATTCCATTACTTCGACGCAAAGCCCAAGATCTGCGTGATCGTATTGAACAACTACCCAATAGCCACAAAGGCAAAGCTTTACAGCACATACTCAACAGTTACCCCCGCGATGAGATGTTGCAAGCCAGTGTAGATGAGCTCTACCCTATCATTCGCGGCATATTGCAAACCCAAGAACGTCATCATTTGCGCCTTTTCTTGCGTCTGGACACCTTTGGTCGCTTTGCTACGGCCTTGGTTTACGTGCCAAGAGAGCGCTTTAATACAGCCCTTCGTATAAAAATGCAAAACATTCTCATGAGTGAGTTTGACGGCACCAGCGTTGAGTTTAACGTGATGTTTTCTGAGCAACCCTTAGCTCGGGTTCAGCTAACAGTGCATGGCCATGACATTCACAACACAGACTTTGACATTAACGACATTGAACAACAAATGCGTGATGCCATGCTGTCTTGGAGTGATCACTTACATCACGCTTTGAACAGTAAACAAGGTGAAGCCAAAGGCAACCAACTGTTTAAACAATATGGCCAGGCGTTTCCCTTGGCGTATCAAGAAAACTTTTCTGCGCAAGTGGCAGTTATGGACCTGCTACGCTTGCAGAAAATTAGTCATGAAAAACCCTTATCAACCTACTTATATCGCTCATTACGCAACGTCGATAAAAGCTTAAGCTTCAAAGTGTTTGGCCATGGCCAAGCAAAAGCTTTATCAGACGTGCTACCTATTTTGGAGCGCATGGGGGTAAAAGTAATCAATGCCCACCCCTATACGATTGAATCAGAGTCGGGGTTGGATCAGTGGATTATTGATTTTGTGATTGAGATTGACCATCAAGTAGACCTTGATGCCGCCAATGTGAAAGAGCACTTCCAAGAAGCCTTTAGCCAGATTTATACAGGACGTGTGGCTAACGATCGTTTCAATAGCCTTATATTGACCGCCCAACTCACTTGGCAACAAACCGTACTAATTCGGGCTATCAGTCGCTACTTACTGCAGATACAAGTGCCCTTTAGTCAAACCTATATGCAGAAAACTTTGGTGAGCAATGCCAGCATTACTCATACCTTAGTGCGCTTATTTGAAGCTAGATTCGACCCTGAAAATAGGCCATCAAATGGCCTTATTGATTCACTACAAGAAGACATCAGTTTAGCCTTAGAAAGGGTGAGCAACCTTGACGAAGACCGAATAGTGAAGTATTTCTTGGCCACTATTATGGCCATGTTACGCACCAACTACTATCAAACTGACGGCAGTGGTGAACGCCATGAATACCTATCATGTAAGCTAGACCCAAGCCTTATTCCTGGGGTGCCTTTACCTTTACCTAAGTACGAAATTTTCATCTACTCCACCTGGGTGGAAGGTGTTCATTTGCGGGGCGGCAAGGTCGCGCGAGGCGGTTTACGCTGGTCTGATCGCCGGGAAGATTACCGCACAGAAGTGTTGGGCTTGGTAAAAGCTCAAATGGTAAAAAATGCCGTTATTGTGCCTGTGGGTGCTAAAGGTGGATTTGTATGTAAGCAATTACCCACCACAAAAGACCGAGAAGTAATGATGGCAGAAGTAATCCGCAGCTACTCTACCTTTATTCAAGCCCTGCTTGATATCACCGATAATATAGTCGAAAAGCAGGTCATTGCTCCTAAACAAGTGGTGCGTTATGACGATGACGACCCATACCTAGTTGTAGCAGCCGATAAAGGCACCGCAACATTTTCTGACCTTGCTAACTCGATTTCAGAAAAAAATAGCTTTTGGCTAGGCGATGCTTTTGCTTCTGGCGGCGCCAATGGTTATGACCATAAAAAAATGGGCATAACCGCCCGTGGTGCATGGGAATCTGTTAAACGTTTATTTGCCGAACAAGGCCGAGACTGCCAAACCCAAAACTTCACGGTGGTGGGTGTAGGCGACATGGCAGGCGATGTGTTTGGCAACGGCATGCTTTTGTCTGAGAATATTTGTTTACAAGCTGCATTTAACCACCTGCATATTTTTATAGACCCCACACCTGATGCCGCTAAAACATTTGCTGAACGTCAACGATTGTTTATATTGCCTCGCTCCAGCTGGAGCGATTATGACATCAAACTTATTTCTAAAGGTGGCGGTATTTTTGATCGTTCGGCAAAGTCCATCAAACTTAGTCCGCAAATGCAGAGCATGCTCAGCACCGATGCTACACAAATGGCACCTAATGAGTTGATCCATGCCTTACTAAAAATGCCCGTGGACCTATTTTGGAATGGTGGCATTGGCACTTATGTCAAGGCGAGTAACGAAAGCCATAGCGACATTGGCGATCCTGCCAATGACAACCTGCGAGTGAATGGCAATCAACTAGGCGCTAAAGTGATTGGCGAAGGTGGTAATTTAGGCTGCTCTCAACATGGGCGTATTGAATTTGCCCAAGCCGGTGGATTTATCAACACCGATGCCATCGATAACTCTGCTGGTGTGGACAGCTCTGACCATGAAGTTAACATTAAAATACTACTAAGCCAGTTAGTTGATGCAGGCGACATGACCCTAAAACAACGCAATACTTTGCTTGCGAGTATGACCGATGAAGTGGGTGATTTAGTACTCAACCACAATTACCATCAAACCTTAGTATTAAGTATCGCCCAGGGTCAGGCCAGCGCAAGCTTAAGTGATCATAAACGCCTTATACATAGCCTAGAAAAGCAAGGCCGTTTGAACCGTACCTTAGAAGGTTTGCCTGATGATGCCCGCATCGACGAACTTGCTAAAGCCCAAGACGGCTTAACTCGCCCTGAAATATCGGTGTTATTGGCTTATAGTAAAATGCGCTGGTTTGACCAGCTAATGGATGCTGACATTGGCAATGATAGCTATTTAGCTCACAGCCTAGAGGATTATTTTCCAAAGGTGCTTAGCCAAAAATATGCTCCAGCTATTGCAACCCACCCACTGCGCAGTGAAATTATTGCAACCCATGTTACCAACCAAATTGGCAACCGCATGGGCGCCACTTTTGGTGACTATTTACAAGAAGACATGGGCGCCCAAGCAGGCGATATCGCACGCGCATTTACTGCTGCATGCGACATTATAGATGCCAAGAGTCTTTGGAGTGAGCTGGATAGAGTGACATTAATATTAGACTACAAACAGTCTATGGCACTGCATACAAACGTTCAGTATTTATTAGAAGATCTTACGTTATGGTTATTAAGCACCCACCAAGGTGAGCCTATTCAAACCATGGTAGACCTTTATAAAGAGCCTATGGCCATTTATTACGCGGCCCTAGGCGATTTATTACCGCAAGCAGTATCTCAGCGCATCGACACTAACGCAGATGAACTCAGTGCAAACGGTATGGAATCAAACACTAGTAGGCGCTTAAGCCTGTTAGATTTTTTATACCATGGCCTAGACGTGGTGCAAGTGGCCAACCAGTGTGACACACAAGTAATAGCTACCGCTCAAACATGGTATGGGTTATACGAACGTTTTGAAGGCGATTGGCTAAACCAAGCTATTGCCAATTTGCCAAGCCAAGATCCATGGCAGCGCAAAGCAAAGGTTAGCCTTAAACAAGAGTTTGAAGACAGCTTAGCTAAGCTCACCCAAGCAGTAATTTCTAGCGATCAAAACCCAGCATGGGAATTGCGCAATAAAGATAAGATTGAATGCTGTTTAAGTGTGTTTGGAGAGCTACAAAGTAATACCGACATCAATCTGGCTATGCTGTCTGTTGCGGTGAGAGAAATCGCTAAGCTTAAAGCCAGCTAAGGGCCATGAGCGTTATTGAAAACATTATTAAACATTACAGAACTTAGGACTTTTTATGACTAATACCCCCGTAACACGCGCCCTGTTTGATGAAGTAATGGTGCCTAACTATGCGCCAGCCCCAGTGATACCTGTGCGAGGAAAAGGCTCACGTATTTGGGACCAAAGTGATAATGAATACATCGATTTTGCCGGTGGCATTGCAGTAACTAGTGTCGGCCATAGTCACCCTAAGCTTGTAGCCACCTTAAAGGAACAAGGCGAGAAGCTATGGCACATTTCCAACGTAATGACCAACGAGCCGGCTTTGCGCTTGGCCAAAAAACTTACAGATGCTACTTTTGCGCAAAAAGTATACTTTGCAAACTCTGGCGCTGAGGCCAACGAAGCTGCGTTTAAATTGGCGCGCCGCTTTGCTGTAGATCATTTTGGTGAAGAGAAAAACGAAATCATTGCCTTTGAGCAAGGTTTCCACGGACGCACTTTATTTACTGTGAGTGTAGGTGGGCAGCCTAAATACAGCCAAGGCTTTGGCCCAGCTTTAGAAGGCATTACCCACTTACCGTACAACGATATTAAAGCTTTAGAAGCAGCAGTTTCTAACAAAACATGTGCCATTATTATGGAGCCACTGCAAGGCGAAGGCGGCATTATTGATGCAGATCCAGCGTTCATAAAACGCGCCCGTGAGTTGTGTGATCAGCATAACGCATTATTAGTTTTGGACGAGGTGCAAACTGGCGCTGGGCGTTTAGGCACTTTATATGGGTATCAACAAACAGACGTTATTCCCGACATCCTAACCACAGCTAAAGGTTTGGGTAATGGGTTTCCTGTGGCTGCCATGCTCACCACTGACAAAGTAGCCACAAGCCTAGCCATTGGCACCCACGGCAGCACTTACGGTGGTAACCCATTGGCTTGCTCCATTGCTGAAGCAGTCATCGACATTGTTAATACTCCTGAAGTGTTGGCTGGTGTCAACGCCAAGAGTAAGCGTTTCAAAGCTGGCCTTGAAGCCATTAATATGCGTTTACCTTTTTGTAACGAAGTACGAGGTAAAGGCTTATTGTTGGGCTGCGCACTTAATAGTGAATACCAAGGTCGAGCGGGTGAGTTTTTAAAAGCGGCCCAAGCCAAAGGCTTGTTGGTATTGGTTGCTGGGCCAAACGTAATCCGAATGGCACCGTCTCTATTAATACCCGAGGCTGATATTGATGCAGGCTTGGCTATTTTAGAAGCCGCCATTAGTGACATCACTAACGCCACATAATAGAAAAGCACCGAGAAAACCATGACTGACTTTACTGTGAACAATACATTGGAAGCACAAACCTTAGAATGGATTGCCACACAGCAAAGCGTTATGGTGCAAAACTTGTGGACCTTGGCCAGCATTAACTCGGGCAGCTATAATGTAAAAGGTGTCAACAAAGTAGCTGACACTTTAGCTTTATGGAGCAAAATACTAGACTGTGAATTAGAATACATTCCCATGCCTCCCCATGAAGTGGTGGACGATTTTGGTAATCGAAATCAAAAACCCTTAGGTCAAGCCTTACGCCTGTTTAAGCGCCCACAAGCACCCACACAGGTTTTTTTATGCGCACATATGGACACAGTTTTCCCAATTGACCATCCATTCCAGACCATCACACAGCTAGATGAGGACACAATCAATGGCCCTGGGGTGGCCGATCTTAAAGGCGGCATTGTAGTAATGCTTAAAGCCCTAGAGGCCTTTGAGCGTACCTCACTACAAGAAAAATTGGGCTGGGAGATTTTATTTAATCCTGATGAGGAAATAGGCTCACCAAGCTCTAGTGCCTTGTTTGGTAACATTGCAAAACGCCATCACTTGGGTTTAATTTACGAACCCTCCTTTTCAGATGGCAACCTAGCAGGAGCTCGCAAAGGCAGTGGTAATTTTGCGGTGGTTGCCAAAGGCAAGGCAGCTCATGCCGGCAGAGAACATCACATTGGCCGCAACGCCCTGCGCGTTATGGCCGATTTTACCAGCGCCTTAGATGACCTTAATGGCCAACAACAAGGTATCACCATCAACCCAGGCTTTATACAAGGCGGAGGGGCTGTAAATATAGTACCTGACACCTGCACCATGCGCTTTAATATCCGTATTGAACATAGTAAGCAACAAGCTTGGTGTGAAGCACAAATAGCCATCATTTTAGCCACTATTAATGCCAAAGATGGCATTACTATAGAGCTACATGGCGGTTTTGGCCGTGCGCCCAAAGTACTAAGCCCTGCTAATGAAACCCTGTGTAAACTGGTGCAGTCTTGTGGTGAGAGCTTAGGCTTAGCCCTTGAGTTTTTACCCACTGGAGGCTGCTGTGATGGCAATAATTTGGCCGCTGCAGGCCTACCCAACATTGATACCTTGGGCGTGCAGGGTGGTAAAATACACAGTAGCGATGAATACATGGTGTTATCAAGCCTCACCACTCGCTCACAATTAAGTGCTTTAATCTTATTACGCCTAGCCCAAAGCAACGACTTAGCTTGGCTTAAGCGAGAAGGTATGGAGTCTATGGCATGTTAATCGTAAGACCGATCAAAAAAGATGACACCAAAACCTTTAATGTCTTTGCGGCAGCGGCGGGCGTAGGCCACACCAACCTGCCTAACAACCCTGTCCAGCTTGCGCAAAAAATAAACCACAGTGAGCTGTCGTTTGCAGCAAGTGTAGATCACGCCGGTGAAGAGGGTTATACCTTTGTAATGGAAGACACCCTTACCCACCAATTGGTAGGCACCTGCACCGCTGATGCCACCGTGGGTTTGAGTGAGCCTTACTATACCTACCGCATAGATCACGTGACTCACAGCTCTAGTGATTTAGCAATTAACAACCGTGTACCGGCTTTGCACATGTCCCATGATTATACTGGTGCTTCACGCCTAAGCTCGTTTTATATAGAGCCAGATTACCGTTGCGATTTTTACGACCAACTTCTTTCCAAATCTCGCTTACTATTTATGACTTGTTTTCCAGAGCGCTTTTCAGCGACTACTATTGCCGAAATAAAAGGTGTGATCGACGAAAATGGCATTTCCCCTTTTTGGGAAGGTGTAGGTCGACATTTTTTTACTATGGACTTTGCCAAAGCAGATTTGCTAACCACCTCTAGCAACAAGCATTTTATCACCAACCTAATGCCACGTTACCCGCTGTATGTGCCTTTGTTAAATCAGCAAGCACAAGACGTGATAGGCCAGCACCATGATGATGCCGAAGACATTGTAAATATTTTAGAACACGAAGGCATGCACCTAGAAGGCCATGTGGATATTTTTGATGCGGGGCCTATATTGGAAGCACGAACTCGGCTTATTCGTACTATACGCCACGCAGAACAAACCCAAGCAGTAATGGGTGATGAAGTAGTGCAAGGTAAGCGCGTGTTGGTGTGCAACAATAGCTGTGTTGATTTTCGTTGCATTTTGGCTCGTAAACAAAGTGACGCTTTGGTGCTTAGCAAGGCCCAACTGGAGGGTTTACAGGTAGCCGCTGGCAACACCCTCACCTATTGCCACCTATAAAAATTTGATTGCCTTTATAAAACCCTAGTCAAAAAAGTCTCTATGGCTAAATCCAGAAGTGTAAATGCTAAAGAATGTGCATACCTATACCTATACTATTGCTACATAAGATAGTGTACATAGACCTTCTGGAACAGACCTATGATGATAATCCGCCCTTTAATGGCCAGCGATGCCGATGCTTTGCTCAATTTGGCTTATAAAGCAGGAGTAGGCTTTACTTCGTTGCCTGCAGATCCTAATCATATTGCTGGCAAAATTACAGCGTCACTGTCAGCCTTTAATAGTGAGGTAGATTTTACTACTGAGCAAAGCTATGTGTTTGTTATGGAAGACACCCACACCAATACAGTGGTGGGTATTTGTGGCATTGAATCCTCTATTGGTTTATCTAGCCCTTGGTATAGTTACCGCATTGGTACTTTAGTGCATTCTAGCCGCGAGCTTAAGGTACACAATTCTTTTCCCACTTTGTATTTAAGTAATGATCAAACCGCATGCGCAGAAGTGTGTACATTGTTTTTAGACCCCGACTACCGCCATAGTAAAAATGGTCAATTGCTATCCAAGAGCCGATTTCTTTTCTTGGCTCAATTTGCACATCGTTTTGAAGCTAAAATTATTGCTGAAATGCGTGGTGTGTCCGATGAAAATGGGCAATCTCCTTTTTGGGATGGATTAGGTGCTCACTTTTTTGATATGCCATTTGCTGATGCAGATCACTTAACAGGGCTAGGCAAAAAAGAGTTTATTGCGCAGTTAATGCCAAGACATCCTTTGTACATTAATTTATTGCCAAAAGCCGCCCGTGACGTAATAGGCGAAGTGCATGGCAACACCTTGCCTGCGCGAAAAATGTTAGAAGATGAAGGGTTTCGGTATCAAGGGTATGTAGACATTTTTGATGCTGGACCTACCTTAGAAACACAAGTAAACGATATTCGAGCGGTAAGAGAGAGTAAAAATTATCTTGTAAAAATAGAAGACCATATACCTATCGGTACAGTTCCTTACCTTATTAGTAATACTCTTTTGGATGGTTATCGGTGCACTATGGTTTATATCAAGGTACCTGAGTCTGGCCCACTGTGCATTAGCAGTGAATTAGCCAGCAATCTACACGTCACTGCCTTAGACACCCTTAGGTTAGTGCCTTTATTTTCTCAACGCGCCTCAGCATAAGGAATAGTGATGACACACTTAATTAATAACCAGTGGTTAGCAGGCAATGGTCCCTCCTTTTGTTCTATTAACCCTGCCAATAACGATGTGCTGTGGCAAGGCCAAGGGGCTAATAGCCAGCAAGTGGATGACGCTATTATGGCTGCTCGCAAGGCTTTTCCTGCTTGGGCTGTAACACCCTATGAAACACGCCTACACATGGTCAAAGCCTTTCAAGCGCAATTGAAAGAAAAGGCCGAGCTCATAGCCGTAGCTATTGCGCAAGAAACAGGTAAACCCTTATGGGAAACACGCACTGAAGCAGGTGCTATGGTGGGTAAAATCGACTTATCTGCCCAAGCCTACGAGCAACGAACAGGTGTTGTGAGTAAGCCCTCACCCCCTGGCACTCAAGCATGGTTACGCCACCGCCCTCATGGCGTAGTAGCTGTATTTGGCCCCTACAATTTTCCAGGTCATTTACCCAATGGGCACATTGTGCCCGCCCTTTTGGCAGGTAATACAGTGATATTTAAACCCAGCGAGCAAACACCAATGGTGGCAGAGCTTACAGTGCAATGTTGGTTGGATGCGGGGCTTCCTGCAGGGGTACTTAACCTAGTGCAAGGCGCTCGTGATACAGGCATTGCATTGGCCAACCACAAGGGTATTGATGGTTTATTTTTCACAGGAAGCTCTAGCACGGGGATGTTATTGCATGAGCAATACGCCGGTCGCCCTGACAAAATTTTGGCGTTAGAGATGGGTGGTAATAATCCTCTTATTGTAAGCCAAGTGAGCGATCCACGCGCTGCAGTGCATGAAATTATTCAATCTGCTTATATTTCTGCTGGCCAACGCTGCACCTGTGCCCGTCGTTTGTATGTGCCTAAGGGTAAGCAAGGTGATCAGTTAGTCGATCTTTTGGTGAGCGCTATTGGTAAAATTAGAGTAGGTTTGTATGACGATGAGCCTGCGCCATTTATGGGCAGCGTTATTTCATCTGCAGCAGCCCAGCAATTGTTGAGCGCACAGCAAAGGTTAATCAACAAAGGTGCTAAGGCTTTGGTGGGGATGACTTTGCTGGTGCAAAATACTGGGCTACTAAGCCCAGCCTTGTTAGATGTAACCCACGTGACTGCCTTACCCGATGAAGAGTATTTTGGCCCATTACTTACCCTAGTGCGCTATGACGATTTTGACCAAGCCATTTCTATGGCAAACGATACAAGCTTTGGTTTATCTGCAGGCTTGTTAAGTGATTCTCGTAAAGAATACGATTATTTTTTACCTCGTATTCGTGCGGGTATCGTCAACTGGAATAAACAGATTACAGGCGCAAGTGGTGCCTCTCCATTTGGCGGTGTGGGAGCCAGTGGTAACCACCGTGCCAGTGCTTTTTATGCGGCTGATTATTGTGCTTATCCTGTGGCATCTATCGAAGCAGATACCCTCACTATGCCAGCACAATTAAGCCCAGGCTTAGATCTATAAGGGGTCAAAATGAACTCATCTATATCCACTTGCGAAGCAAATTTTGATGGCCTAGTAGGGCCCACCCATAACTACGGTGGATTGTCTCATGGTAATGTGGCCTCCCAGAGTAATTTCGCACGCTCATCCAACCCTAAACAAGCCGCCCAACAAGGCCTGCAAAAGATGAAAGCTCTGCACGACATGGGCATGACACAAGGGGTGCTAGCGCCGCATTCTCGTCCAGATTTACATAGTTTACGACGCCTTGGATTTACTGGCACTGATAGCCAAGTGATTCAACACGTAGCAAAAGTAAGTCCTGTAATACTAGCCTCTTGTTATTCTGCCTCTAGCATGTGGTCAGCCAACGCTGCCACAGTGTCCCCTAGTGCTGACTGTATGGATGGTCGTTTGCATTTTACCCCAGCAAACCTAGTTAATCGTTTTCACCGCTCTATTGAGCACGACACTACGGGGCGCATTTTACAAGCCACCTTTAACGATGAAAATGTGTTTGCTCACCACAAAGCACTACCTTCTTCTGACCATTTTGGTGACGAAGGTGCAGCCAACCACACCCGTTTTTGCCAAGATTATGGCAAGCCTGGAGTAGAATTTTTTGTTTATGGCCAGCAATCCTTTAATGCCCAAGCGCCAAAGCCTGCTAAGTACCCTGCACGGCAAAGCTTAGAAGCCTCTGAAGCCGTAGCACGTTTACATGGCTTAAAAGATCAACACACAGTGTTTGCTCAGCAAAATCCAAAGGTGATCGACGCGGGTGTATTTCACAATGATGTGATCGCTGTAGGCAATGGTAATGTGTCTTTTTACCACCAACAGGCCTTTCTCAATACTCACCAAGTTAACCACAGCTTGCAAAAAGCAATGCGAAGCCTTGGCCATGACCCAATGCAGTTTATTGAAGTGCCCACTGCCAAAGTATCTCTTGAAGATGCCGTTAATAGCTACTTATTTAACAGTCAATTATTAAATCTTCCACACCTAAAAAGTGGAAAAATGGGCCTTATTGTGCCTCAAGAGTGTCGTCAAAATGGCCCTGTAAGCGCCTATTTAGATGAGCTTGTTGCTGGTGACAACGCCATAGAAGAAGTGCTTGCATTTGATCTTAAACAAAGTATGAGCAATGGCGGTGGCCCTGCTTGTTTGCGCCTTCGCGTGGTGCTTAATGTGACTGAGCTGGCGGCAGTGAACCCTGCGTGTATGATGAATCAAAGCTTGTTTGATCGTTTAATGGCTTGGACAGAAACGCATTACCGAGAGTCTTTGTGTGAGCAAGACCTAGCAGATCCACAGCTGCTAATAGAGAGTCATAGTGCACTAGATGAATTAACCCAAATATTGTGTTTAGGCAGTGTTTACCCCTTTCAACATTGATTGTAGGCAAGTAGGCAAGCTGGTTAGCAGCTAATCAGCCCATAAAACACTTGGCCTGCTTTTTTACTACGGTATAACGTCCAGCCTGCTGGCAACTCTAGCTCTGAAAGCGCTGTGGCTTGCTCTACATAGATCAAGGCCTTGGGAGCTAAACATTGAGCTTCAAATAAGGCTGTGAGAGTGTCTTGCATAAGCGCTAGGGCAAAGGGCGGGTCTAGCAGCACTAGATTATAGGGTTTGGCCTGTCCTATTGCTTGTGAGTTATTTTTATAACGTCTGAGCCAATCAAAACTACTCATTTGCTCTACTTTTGCAATTTGATCTTGTTCGATAGGCAGTTTTTTTAAGTTGTCATTGAGTGCACTGGAAGCCACGTTAGATAGTTCCACAAAATCAACCTGCTTAGCGCCACGAGACAACGCTTCCAAACCAAGAGCTCCAGTGCCTGCATATAAATCTAAACACCTTGCACCAGAAATGCCATCAGCCACCCAGTTAAATAGCGTTTCTCTCACCCTATCTTGAGTAGGTCGAAGGCCTGACACTGTAGCAAAAGGGATTTTTCGCCCTCTCCATTGCCCAGCAATAATGCGCAAGCTTTGACGGCCTGCCTGTCCAATTGGCACCACTTTACTTGAAGCAACACCAAAGGCATGTGGCTTAGCAGAAGAGCGATTAGATTTTGAAACAGGTTTACGGGCCATACAGGTGCCTAAGGGTCATTTTTTTGAATCAGTCAGGGTCTCTATTCTAAGGCAATCGCTACATAAAAGAAGCATACATAAGTAAAAGCTATGCTAAAATTTAACTTATTAGTTTGCATACACCGAGACACACCAAACACTATGGCCCTGTTCAACTTATTTGGTAAAAACAAAAAACCTGCACCAGAAAAAGCAGCGCCTCTAGTGAAGCCAGAAAATGCCCCCTTACAAGATGCGCTAGCATATGAAGAAGCTAGCGCACCAGCCACTATTTTAGAAGAGCAAGCCCGAATTGTTGTCGAAATCAAGCCAGAGAATTTACCTAAAAAAAGCTTTTTTGGACGTATTAAAAGTGGTCTCAGTCGCACTCGTAGTAATTTAGGCGATGGCCTGGCCCATTTGTTTTTAGGTGCCAAACAGATTGATGATGACCTATTTGAAGAAATTGAGACCCAATTATTGGTCGCTGATGTTGGTATAGAAGCAACCACTAGCTTACTTAAAAAGCTTAGCGAAGGGGTCGCACGTAAAGACCTACAAGACCCCCAAGCCCTTTATAGTGCATTAAAGGATGAACTTGGGGCATTGTTACAAAGTAGCCAAGCACCCCTAGAAATTCCACAACAAGACACTCCCTTCGTTATTCTTATGGTAGGGGTTAATGGCGCAGGCAAAACCACTACCATAGGTAAGTTAAGTAAGCGCTTCCAAAGCCAAGGTAAGTCTGTATTACTGGCCGCCGGTGACACGTTTCGTGCAGCGGCTGTTGAACAGTTGCAAGAATGGGGTAAGCGTAACGAAGTGCCTGTGGTGGCGCAGCACACGGGGGCAGATAGTGCCTCTGTCATTTTTGATGCCGTACAATCCGCAAAAGCCAAAGGCATTGATGTAGTGATTGCTGATACCGCTGGACGCTTGCAAAATAAATCACACCTTATGGACGAATTAAGTAAGATTGTGCGCGTTATGCAAAAAATTGATGTTAATGCACCTCATGAAGTCATGTTAGTGCTTGATGCGGCTACTGGCCAAAATGCTTTAAGCCAAGCTACCTTGTTTGGTGCTGCTGTTGGCGTGACAGGGATCACCCTCACCAAACTTGATGGAACAGCTAAGGGCGGTGTTATTTTTGCCATGGCGCAGCAGCTAAAACTACCCATTCGTTTTATTGGAGTAGGTGAACAGGCTGAAGACCTGCGTCCGTTTGAAGCTAAGGAATTTATTGATGCGCTCTTTAGTGAGGCTAATCTAAGCGACGATAATAGCAAAGAAAGTGACTCATGATTAGTTTCGAGCAGGTCAGCAAAAAATATCATGAAAAAACCGCCTTAGTAAATGCAAACTTCCATTTACAACGTGGTGCTATGGCTTTTTTAACAGGCCATTCAGGAGCAGGAAAAAGTACATTATTAAAGTTAATAATGCTTATGGAACGCCCAACTAGCGGTAAAGTCATTGTAGATCGACAAGATTTGAGCCAACTTAGTCGCGCACAAGTGCCAGCTCATCGTAGAAAAATTGGCCTAGTGTTTCAGAATCACCAGCTATTAATGGATTACTCTGTATTTGATAACGTGGCCCTGCCTCTTAAAATTAGCGGCTACAATGAACGTGATTCTGGACGACGCGTAAGAGCCGCACTTGATAAAGTGGGCTTACTCGATAAAGAAAGGCTATCACCCCAAACTCTTTCTACCGGAGAACAACAGCGCGTTGGCATAGCACGCGCTATTGTTAACAAACCCAAACTTATATTGGCTGACGAACCTACAGGTAACTTAGATCCTGATTTATCAGCTGAAATAATGCGTTTATTTCAGCAGTTTAATCAAGTTGGTGTCAGCATACTTATTGCAAGTCATGATTTAGAGCTTATTCAACGTTTACCACATCCAGTTATTGCGCTTAACCAAGGCCGAATAAGTGGGTCTGCTTCGTTGATGGGACATTAATAATGGCATTTTTTAACAAACCACCTACCCACAACGCTAGTCGCACACAACCGGAAAGCGCAAGTAAACGTTTACTTAGAGAGCACAAAGAAGTGCTCGTTAGTAGCTGGGAACGTTTGTGGAGAACACCTCTATCAAATTTATTAACCTGGCTCACAGTCGCCATAGCATTGGCACTGCCCGCAGCGTTAATGTTGCTTTTAAGTCAAGCTTCACACCTAGGCCAACAGGTAAACCAAAGTAGCCACATCAGTGTGTTTTTGTCTCTTAATACCACTGATGAGCAAGGACAACTCATTAGTAGAGAGTTAGCTACAAGGCCAGATATTGCTAAAGTGAGCTACCTTTCTGCTGCGCAGGCTTTAATCGAGTTTAAATCCAGTAGTGGACTTGAGGATATATTATCTAGCCTTACAGAAAACCCCTTACCTGCCACTATACTTATAGAGCCTACAAATGCATCTTTAAGTCCACATGCCCTAAAAAAGATGACACAAGAATTACGTCTGCAAGATAATATTGATCAGGTATTAGTTGATATGGCATGGTTGGACCGCCTGCAATCACTATTACTGACAAGCCAGCGTTTTACTTACAGCTTAGCCTTATTACTAGCACTTGGTGTTTTACTTGTGGTGGGCAATACTGTGCGCTTGCACATAGAAAGCCGCAGGGAGGAGATTTTGGTGATTAAGTTAGTGGGTGGTACTGACGCCTATCTGCGCCGTCCATTTCTCTACGCGGGGTTTTGGACGGGTCTATTTTCAGCCTTAATTGCTTGGATCATACTTCAATTGGGTGTTATTTATTTACATCAGCCTCTGCTTTCACTGGCACAAAGCTACCAAAGTGATTGGCAGTTACAGGGTTTAAATTGGATGGGAAGCCTTAGCCTTATCGCGACAAGCTGCAGCTTATCAGTGCTGGGTGCCGGGCTAGCTGTAAGGCGACAATTAAATCTAATTGAGCCTAAGTGAAGCCTAAAGCATAGTTTACAGAGCTTTACAGCTAAAAAAATGGCCTGGCCATTGCACTCTGGCAATTTGAACCCTAAAATAGTCATCATAGTTTTATCGGTTTTAGTCAAAAAATATTTGTAATCGTCATTTTTGAACATAAACCAGATGTAATTACGGCAGTAATCCAGAAAAATGGCTAAAAAACAAAAGCCATATTTAAGTGATACCTAAGGCCGAACCAAAGACAACGGAGATATATATGACTAAATCATTGTCAGCCATCGATGCATTGGCACCAGGTCAAAGCCATGAAGCTTATCTACAAACGATTAGCACCATCCCAATACTCACGGTTGAGCAAGAACGTGCATTAGCCGAGCGCCTATATTATGAAAATGATTTAGATGCTGCCCGCCAACTGGTTATGTCTCACCTTCGCTTTGTTGCTCATATCGCTAAAAGCTATTCTGGTTATGGTTTACCTATTGCTGATTTAGTGCAAGAAGGTAATGCTGGATTGATGAAAGCTGTGAAACGCTACAACCCAGAAGTGGGCGTACGTTTAGTTTCTTTTGCTGTACATTGGATTAAGGCTGAAATGCACGAGTACATTTTACGTAACTGGCGCATTGTGAAAGTAGCCACTACCAAAAGCCAACGTAAGTTATTCTTCAACTTACGCAGCTCTAAAAAGAAGCTAGCTTGGTTAACCCATGACGAAGTGCAGTCTATGGCTGCCGATCTAGGTGTTGATGCTAAGGTAGTTATGCAAATGGAAGGTCGTATGTCTGCCCATGACACCCCATTTGATGCGCCAGAAGGCGAGGACGACAGTGCATACCAAGCCCCTGCCTATTATCTTGAAGATCATTCAGGCGATCCTGCTAGACAATTGGAGGCAAGTGATTGGGAAGAAGACTCTAATACTCGCTTGGCAACTGCAATGGGTGATTTAGACCCGCGCAGCCGTGATATTTTGCAACAGCGCTGGCTTAGTAATTCAAAGGCTACATTGCACAATTTAGCTGATCAGTATGAAGTATCTGCGGAGCGGATTCGTCAACTAGAAAAGAACGCTATGAAAAAACTCAAAGCTGCAATGAGTGTGGGTATGGAAAATAATGGTGAAGGTGCTTACGCTTTTTAACCAAAGCTTAAGCAATACAGCAATTTTAAAACCCACCTTGAGTGGGTTTTTCTATTTTAAGGTAACCAAAATTCACCTAAATGTTGCCATATATTAGCAATGATAATGGGCTGTGCCGACAATGTAGGATGCAAGCCATCTGCCTGCATTAACTCACTGTTACCTGCAACGTTTTCCAATAAGAAAGGGACTAGAGCAGTGTTGTACTTCTTTGCAAGTGTTGCATACTGAGCAAAAAATGGACTGGTATAGCGTGCCCCATAATTGGGAGGCAACTGAATCCCAAGCACCGCAACTTTAGCGCCCGAGGCTTGAATCTGTTCAATCATGGCGGATAAATTGGCTGTGATATTTACTATAGGATAACCTCGCAGGCCATCGTTTGCCCCTAGCTCCAACAAAACCCACGTAGGCTCAAATTTTTCTAGTAAAGCAGGTAAGCGCCTCACACCACCTTGTGTCGTTTCACCACTGACACTGGCATTAATGACTTGCCACGTTTCCTTTGACCTACTCTCATGTAACTTGCCTTGTAAAAGTGTTGGCCAGGCTTGCTCTAAAGACATCCCATAGCCTGCACTTAAACTGTCTCCCATCACCAACACTGTGTTATCTTTAGCCCAAGCTATAGGCATCCAAAATGAACCTGCTGCACTAGCCATGCACATAAAATAAAATGTAAATAATTTGAAAATTTGTCTCATGCCCGTTCCTTAGTGACTCGCCAGACGCCATAATACACGCCCGCTAGATAAATGAGTTGTCCTTATTATGTCCCTTTCCACACCTTTTTTGGCTGCCCGCAATGTTAGTCAAATTGTAGCCAATCCGCAAACCACTCAAGCTAACGATTTACATATACTGCAGGATGTAAATTTTACCATAAAAGCTGGAGAGTCTGTGGCTATAGTGGGTGCATCTGGCTCGGGAAAAACTACTTTACTGGGTATGATGGCAGGTTTAGACAGCCCTAGTCATGGTGAAATATTTTTAGCCCATAAAGATCTAACCCAACTAGATGAAGAGGCTCGAGCTGATCTTCGAAAGCACAACGTATCCTTTATATTTCAAAGTTTCCAGTTGCTACCTAGCCTTACCGCTTTAGAGAACATCATGTTGCCACTAGAAGTAAAAGGCACAAGTGGCGCCAAAGATTTAGCAAAGAAGTACCTAAGCCATGTGGGCCTTGCTGAGAGGGGCCACCATTACCCAAATCAGCTCTCCGGTGGCGAACAACAGCGTGTGGCTATCGCCCGAGCGTTTGCTGCCCAAGCGCCTATTTTATTTGCTGATGAACCCACAGGGAATTTAGACACACAAACTGGCCATCATATTATTGAGCTATTATTTGAGCTTAATCAACAGCATCAAACTACATTAGTATTGGTTACCCACGATTTACAACTAGCCAAACGCTGCCAACGACGCTTATCTTTAACTGCAGGCAAGCTAACGGAACTGACCCATGCTTAAGCTTGCTGCACGATTAGCTTGGAGAGACTGGCGTGGAGGAGAGCTGTCTTTATTATTGATCGCCTTAATCTTAGCCACCACCAGTGTCACCAGCATTAGCCTTTTTACACATCAAGTAAAACAGTCAATGCAGGCACAAGGGGCAGACTTAATCGCTGCAGACTTACGCCTGAACAGCAGCCAACCGGTGCCCACGCTATGGCGAGAAAAAGCGCTAGACCTATCTTTGCAACAAGCCCATCTTAGTCAATTTCAAGCCATGGTATTCGCTGATCAAGGCATGCAGTTAGCAAGAATAAAAGCGGTATCAGACACTTACCCATTGCGTGGTGAGATCAGCGTTAGCAGCGCAGCTTTTGAAGTAGGCCAAGTAATAGAACATGGGCCCAAACGAGGTGAAATATGGCCCGATTCACGCCTACTTGCTAGCCTTAATGCGTCTGTCAACGAGACTATTGATGTAGGCCAACTGAGCCTAAAAATAAGCCAAATTCTGATTTCTGAACCTGATCAAGCTAGTGGCTTTTCAAGTTTCGCTCCTAGTGCCATGATGAACCTAGCAGACCTTGCAGCTACTGAAGCTGTACAAACGGGCAGTAGAGTGAGACATAGGTGGCTGTTAGCGGGTAAGGAAGATGACCTAAACACGCTCAAAGAAAATATCTCACCTAACCTTACCTCCAACCAAACATGGCAATCCCCTCAAGATGGGAATGCCAATGTGGCAGCTACTCTTGATAAAGCAGAACAGTTTTTATTGTTAGCAGGTTCATTAGCCGTAGTGCTTGCAGGAGTAGCCTTGTCACTTTCTGCTCGTCGCTATAGCCTAAGGCAAGCAAAGTATGTCGCTTTACTTAAGTGTCTTGGTCTCAAGCCTCAGCAATTGCGCCTTTTATACCTCAGTCAAATGGTGTTTTTGGCATTAATAGCTTTATTGATCAGCCTGCCTTTAGCTTTTGGTTTGTATCAAGGCTTATTGTTAGTTGTGTCTGAGTATATTAAAGCATCATCTATCATACCTCCCCTGTCCCCCTTTATTCTGGGCGCAGCAACTGGAACATTATGTTTGTTAGCTTTTGTATTACCTCCCATGTTGGCGCTGGCAAAAGTTGCTCCAGCGCAAGTATTTAGACAATCTTCAAGTCAAAGCAAGACCAACCTAGGCCATTTGATTATTGGCTTTGGTGCAGTAATAGCTTTGGTTTACTGGCACAGTCAGTCTATATTAATTAGTACTGCCCTAATTTTAGGCGTAAGCGTTATATTAGCTCTTTTAGCCCTACTAGCTGACGTGTTAATTAAATTAGGCAATAGACTGCGACACTACCTTAGCCAAGGTGGAAAAATAGGCTTTGCTAACCTGGCTCGCAGAAAAAATCAAAATAGTCTTCAGGTGGCTATATTTGGGTTAGCATTAATGCTGCTATTTAGTCTGATTTCTGTACGTAGCTTTTTAATTAACGATTGGCAACAACAGCTAAAGCAAGATACGCCAAACTTATTTTTATTCAACATTTACCAGCAGCAAAGAGAGTCTTTACTGACCTCAATGGAACAAGAAGGGCTCACCACTGATGGGGTAACCTTCTACCCTATTGCCAGAGCTAGACTGACAGAGCCTAAGGTAGACAACCCTCGTGGAGACAGGGAGCTTAACCTTACCTGGAGTGAGGTGCTATCCCCTGGCAATAGTGTTATTGATGGTCAATGGTGGGAAAATGGCGCATCTAACCCATTAGAAGTGTCTATAGAGTCTGACTATGCCCAAGAAATGGGCTTAATACTTGGCCAGACCCTTACCTTCAATGTAGCCGGTATCTCTCGTAAAGCAACCTTTAGCAACATTAGAGAAGTGGATTGGAGCAGCATGCAGCCCAATTTCTTTTTTGTCTTTTCACAACCCCTGGTGGATGCTAACAGTGCCAGCTATATGGCTAGTGTTTATATAGCTCCGCAGGATCGAAGCAAAATTGGCCCTTTATTGCGCCAACAACCTACTATCTCTATGCTGGATGTAGATCAAATTTTGCAACAAGTGCAACGCGTAGTGGCTCAGCTTTCTCTGGCTGTTGAAAGTATATTAGTGATGGTATTAGGCGCTGGTATATTAGTGCTTGTAGCTAGCATTCAAGCTAGCATAGATGAACGCCGCCATGAAAGTGCCATTTTACGTACTTTAGGGGCTAGTAAGTCTCTTATACGCACAATCTTATTGGTAGAGTACGCTAGCCTTGGCTTTTTAGCGGGGCTTATCGCGGGGGTTAGTGCTGAAGCATTAGTGGCTGTATTACAGCATCAATTATTTCAGATGCCATTGCAGCTGCATTGGCCTTTGTGGGTGCTTACACCATTCACTGGGATGGTCATCATCGGTAGCTGTGGCTGGTGGTTTAATCGTACAGTAGTCACCGCACCACCTCTTAAAACGCTAAGACAAGGGTAATCGAATTAATCAGCCACTACTAAACATGAAAGATCAAGCAGGTTTTAAATACCAAGGACAAAAAATACATTACAATAGACAGCAAGTCTTTTTTTATTAGGTAATGTATGTCCTTGGTTCTAACTTATTTGTTGAAATTTCTGCCCTTTTTAAGCTGGGCTAGGCAAACTACGCCGCAAAGTGCACGCCAAGATGCAGTGGCTGGCATCACAGGAGCAATTATAGTACTACCCCAAGGTGTAGCTTATGCGTTAATTGCTGGCCTACCTCCTGAATATGGTCTATATGCCGCCATAGTTCCTGCTATCGTTGCCGCTTTATTTGGCTCTTCGTGGCACCTTATATCAGGCCCAACCGCAGCACTTTCAATTGTAGTGTTTACTACCATCAGCCCACTAGCCGAAGTAGGCTCATCAGATTACATAAGCTTAGTACTTACTTTAACTTTGTTAGCAGGTTTATTTCAGCTGATTTTATCTTTAGTGCGCATGGGTTCTTTAGTCAATTTTGTATCTCATTCTGTAGTAGTTGGGTTTACCGCAGGCGCAGCAGTAGTGATCGCCACAAGCCAGATAAAAAATGCCTTAGGCTTAGATGTACCCTCTAGTGGCCACTTTATACTCAATTGGGTCGCGGTGGCAGATAATATTTTGGCAACACATTTGCCTAGTTTCTTTATTGCCACACTTACTTTAATCACTCTTATTGGGGTGAAGCGCTGGCGCAAAAGCTGGCCTAACATGCTCATAGCGATGGTGGTGGGCAGTCTAGCTACCCAATTACTGCTTCTAACTTCTTGGTTAGGCGCTAGTGATATTGCCCTTGTTGGTGAGATACCATCACAATTACCACCTTTATCTGCTCCATTGATGAGCTGGGACTTATTACGTCAGCTGGCACCTGGCGCTATGGCATTAGGCTTATTAGGCCTAGTGGAGGCTGTATCTATTGCTCGCTCTGTAGCTACTCGCTCAGGCCAACAAATCCATGGCAATCAAGAATTTATTGGCCAAGCCATGTCTAATATTCTAGGCAGCTTTTCCTCAAGCTACGCCACTTCTGGTTCATTTACTCGCACTGGGGTGAATTATGAAGCAGGGGCAAAAAGCCCTTTGGCTGCCCTATTTGCGGCACTATTTCTTGCCATTATTGTACTGTTATTTGCACCCTTAGCTGCTTACATCACCTTACCTAGCATGGCCGCAATATTATTGATGGTGTCATGGAATCTGATTGATGGTCATCACATAAAAATCATCTACCGTGCTGGCAAAAGTGAAACCATGGTTTTCAGTGTCACCTTTACGGCTACTTTGTTATTACCCATGGAGTTTGCTATTTATTTGGGTGTGCTTTTGTCATTAGTGCTGTATTTACGTCGCACGTCTAAACCTAACATCACGGTGTTAGCCAGTAGTAAAGGTGCCAAGATGCTAGTAGATGCTAAAAAGACCGGTATGCCTGAATGTGAGGCTATTAAAATTATACGTATTGATGGGTCTATATTTTTTGGTGCCGTAGACTATGTGCAAACAGCGTTGATGAGCATTCCACAAAAGCATGTGCTAATTGTGGCTAGTGGAATTAACTTTATAGATTTGGCAGGCACAGCTTTATTAGCCAACGAGGCTAAACGTTTGGCCGCCAAGGGTGGAGGATTATACCTTTGTAATCTTAATGGCACAGTGATTAAACCCATTATCCGTAACGGCCATATAAAAACTATTGGAAAGCGTAATATGTTTGCCACCAAAGCTCTAGCCCTTAGCGCCATTGATACTAAGTTGAGTGGCCACAGCTGCATTGGCTGCGAAAATCGCTAAGTTGTTATTAAAACCTAGATTTTAGATACTAAAAACCCCACCGTGGTTGCCCAGGGTGGGGTTTTTAAATTGCACAAGCCTAAACTAATTACTTAGTTACGCGAGCACCAAAACGCTTATTAAAGCGATCAATACGGCCGCCAACATCGATGTTCTTCTGCTTACCAGTATAAAACGGGTGACATGCAGAACACGTATCAATGTGCATGTCTTTGCATAATGTAGAACGTGTCTCTACAACGTTGCCACAAGAACATGTTGCTTTGATTGCTTCGTACTTAGGATGGATATCTTTTTGCATGGGAAATAACCTCAGGGTTATGGCGCCGCCACTTGATCTATTGCCAAGCACCGCACCGATCAGAGATCTTTCAAAGATCTCTTTCAAAATTAGCTAACCGAAAATCGGCAAGCCATAAAAATAGAGGCGAAATTCTACCAGACAACTCCAGATAAGCAAGCCTTTTTAGCGAGACCGCGTTTAGTAATGCTAAAGGTGTAGTTAATCTTACTAAAGAGCCACAAACACAACTACTTTGGTGTAGGATATCTTTCCTAACTCAACTGCCTTTATTGAACTAACTTTTAGTATTTATGTATCTACAAATTGTCCTCGCAACTGGCCTACGTCAAGAGTTTACTTATTTAGCAACAGAGGAAACTAAGGCCTCTTATACGCCAAAGATAGGTTTACGCGTGCGTGTCAATTTTGGCCGCAGCGAGCGAGTAGGCCTCATAGTGGGGGTTAATAAAACCACAGAAGTTGATTTTAAAAAGCTTAAACCTATTATTCAAGTATTAGATGAAACGCCACTATTGCCTCAATATCTATGGGAATTAGGCCTATGGGCGGCAGATTACTATAATCACCCAGTAGGTGACTCACTGATGCATTTACTGCCTGCTAAACTAAGACAACCAATACCAAATCAACTCATTCAACTCAATTGGCAAATCGCTGATTTAGAGGTTGAATTTGGCAGGGCAAAAAAACAGCAAATACTTTGGGCACAACTTCGAAAATTAGTGCCAGCTTTTAATTTGAACCAACTAAAAAGCATCGATATTAAACCCAGTCAGCTAAAGCCTTTTTTAGACAAAAAATGGCTCACTACCAGCTATCCAAAACCTCAAAGCGTCAACTTGCAGCTTGCTGAAAAGGCGCTAGAACTAAATTCAGAACAAGAAAAGATTGTAGCGCACTTGTCTAAGATAAAAGATGTATTTAGCTGCAGTCTCTTAAATGGGGTAACAGGTAGTGGCAAAACTGAAGTGTATTTCCAAGCCATTGCAGATCAATTAATTGCTGGTAAAAGAACACTTTTATTAGTGCCTGAAATAGGCCTTACCCACCAACTACTCCAGCGTCTTGAACAACGCTTTAATAATCGCGTATTGGCCTTGCACTCTGGACTTACAGAGCACCAAAGACTTAACGCTTGGCAACAAGCTGGGCTTGGACAGGCTGACATTATCATTGGCACCCGCTCTGCCTTATTTACTCCTATTCCAGACTTAGGCCTTATCATTATTGATGAAGAACATGACCAAGCTTACAAGCAACAAGAAGGTTTTCGTTATCATGGCCGTGACTTAGCTATAAAACGAGCATCAAATGCCAAGATCCCTATTTTATTAGGCTCTGCCACTCCATCATTGGAAAGCTTAGCCAATGTGGCCCGAGGCCGCTTTAGCCAATGGTTATTGACTCAACGTGCCGGCATAGCCAGCACGCAAACCTACGAAGTAGTCGATTTACGCAATCAGCCACAAAGCGCGGGTATATCTGAACAGTTGCAAGCCATGATCCAAGTCCAACTAGATTTAGGTCATCAAGTGTTATTGATGCTTAATCGTCGAGGTTTTGCTCCTAGCCTACAATGTCAGTCTTGTGGTTCAACTGCACAATGCCCAGCATGTGATGCAAATATGACCTTGCACCGTAGGCCTCCACGGCTACACTGCCATCATTGCGAACACCAACAACCGGTGTATCTATATTGCCCACAATGCCAAAGCCACCAATTAAAGCCCCTAGGCCAAGGTACCGAACGCACAGAAGAGCAGCTAAATACTTTGTTCCCAAATATACCTGTGCACCGTATAGATAGAGACACGACAAGCAAAAAAGGCAGTTTAGAAGCGATGCTTGCACAAGTTCACCTGGGCAAACCATGCTTGTTGGTGGGCACCCAAATGTTGGCAAAAGGCCATCACTTTCCCAATGTTACCTTAGCGGCTATTTTAGATGCGGATGCGAGCCTGTTTAGTAGTGACTTTCGGGGGCCAGAAAAGCTCGCACAACTGCTAGTACAAACTGCAGGCCGAGCTGGGCGGGCAAAAATACCAGGCACTGCGGTGATCCAAACTTATCAAGCGGACCATCCCACAATCAATATTTTAGTCAACCAAGGCTATAATGCCTTTGCCGAACAAGAGCTTACCAGCAGGCACAAAAGTGGCCTACCTCCTTTGGGTCATATGGCTTTATTTCATGCTCAAGCCAAAGATGCTACACAGGCTTTTGCTCTACTAAGCTGGCTAGGTGAGCAAATACAAGACCCTGCATTGCAAACACTCACTGAGTCTTTACTCCTGTTTGGGCCTATGCCCGCTTTTATGGCCCGTCGCGCACATTACTATCGTGCTCAATTACAGCTACAACACCCTAGTCGTAAGCTATTACAGCAGTTAGTTGCGCAATTGTGCCACTTATTAGATCAACACCCTGCAGCACGTAAAATACGCTGGAGCCTAGACATAGACCCGCAAGAACTGGGATAATTAACCGTTGATCAACAGTTCGTTGTTACCGCCTTATTTTCGGCGACGCACTTAAACCTTTTAGAAGCTAAAACACCACCATGAAGCAACATATTGCAGACCTTATTCAAGACGCCATCGATGCTCTAAAAGCCGCAGGTGAGTTTGACGCTGATCTTGTCGCTAAGATACAAATCGATAATACCAAAGACAAGCAACATGGCGACTTTGCATGTAATGTCGCCCTCACTTTAGCTAAAGTTGCACGCCGCAAACCACGAGACATTGCGCAGCTAATATGCAGTCATTTGCCTGCATCAGTATCTGTGACAAAAACCCAGATTGCAGGCCCAGGGTTCATTAACTTTTTCATCAGCCAAGATGCGACACAAGCCATTATTGGTAAAGTGCTTGAAGAAGGTGAAAAATTTGGCCGCAACAACAGTGGCGCAGGCCATAAAGTACAAGTTGAATTTGTATCTGCCAATCCTACCGGTCCTTTGCATGTTGGCCATGGTCGTGGCGCGGCATACGGTGCGAGTGTATCTAATTTGCTTGAAGCTTCTGGCTATGAGGTAGAAAGGGAATATTACGTCAACGATGCTGGCCGCCAAATGAACATATTGGCCGCCAGTGTATGGCTACGCTATCTACAACAAGCTGGTGAAGACATTGTTTTTCCTAGCAACGGTTATCAAGGCGCTTATGTTAAGGATATCGCTGAGCAACTCCACCAAAGTGCAGGCGATCGTCTTAAACATAGTGCCACCCAAGTTATGGCAAATTTACATGCCGATGGCCCTGAAGGTGATAAAGAAAAGCACATCGACGATTTGATTGCTCGTGCTAAAGATTTGCTAGGCGAAAGTGACTACTGGTTAGTGTTTGATGCGGGCCTTGATTCTATTCGTGATGATATCAAGCAAGACCTACACGGCTTTGGTGTGGACTACCAACACTGGTTCTCTGAACGCAGCCTAGATCAAGATGACCAAATCAATCGCGCCATCAAAAAGTTACAAGAGCAAGAGCACGTGTATGAAGACGGTGGAGCTTTGTGGTTTCGCTCGACAGCTTTTGGTGATGACAAAGACCGTGTAGTTAAACGTGATAATGGCCAAACGACCTACTTCGCATCTGACATTGCCTACCATTTGAACAAGTTTGAGCGTGGCATGGATACTGTTATTAATGTTTGGGGAGCAGATCATCATGGCTACATCACTCGCGTAAAAGCTGCACTTGAAGCCTTGGGAATAGATCCCAAAAGATTAGTGGTAAAACTTGTGCAGTTTGCTATTTTGTATCGCGGCGAAGAGCGCGTACAAATGTCTACTCGCAGTGGCTCATTTGTTACCTTACGCGAGCTTCGAGAAGAAGTTGGAAAAGATGCTTCACGCTTTTTTTATGTCACTCGTAAATCTGAACAACACATGGATTTTGACTTAGAACTTGCAAAAACAGAAAGCAAAGATAACCCTGTATATTATATTCAGTATGCCCATGCTCGCATTTGCACCTTAATTAATAGGTTGGCGCAGGAAAATATGGCATGGGATAGCGCCATGGGGCTTAAGCAACTGGAAAAACTCAAGGAAGCCGCTGAAATTACCTTAATGCAGCAGATTGCACTTTACCCTGAAGTCCTTGCTAACGCTGCCAGTAATCACGAACCTCATCAAATTGCTCATTACCTCAAAGACTTAGCTGGCAACTTTCATAGCTACTACAATGCCCACAGGATGGTGATTGATGATGTGCCACTGCGTAACGCTCGGATGTGCCTTTGTATGGCGGCACGCCAAGTAATGGCTAACGGACTAGACCTTTTAGGTGTTGATGCACCGGAGCATATGTAGGCATGGCATCTCACGATTACGCTAAACGAAAGCCCAAGAAGAAGCAAAAAAAACCGCTAGTGTCGCGCTGGGTAATGGTATTTACCCTAGCGGTGAGCATGGCTTTTCTGTTGGCTCTTGTCATGCTATCCCAACAGCCCGATGATGTGAACGTCAGCTCTGCAGTAGCTAAAAAAACCGCCAACAGCGCTGCCCCAGCAGCTACATTGGCGCCCAAAAGTACAACGCCAAAGGCTGAACAAAAAGACAAATTTGATTTCTACACTTTACTACCTGATAGTGAAGTGATCCCTGGGCAAGTGGAGGCTTACATTTCCACACCTAAAGATCCTCTAAAGAAGACCAACACTTTATTGCAAGCAGGGTCTTTTCGTAAACTTGCTGACGCCAACCGATTACGGGCACAGTTAATTTTGCTAAACATGAACAATGTCGTAGCAGAAAAAACAGTGTCCAGTAGTGGCTCTGTTTGGTACCGTGTTCGTATCGGGCCATTTAGTAACCGCTCTACCCTCAATAAAGCTGAAGATATACTTGCCCAACAAGGTATTGAATCCATTCGCATCAATAAAAGCGCTAACTAATAGTGGGTTAACGCTTTTACGCTTGAATTTTAGTGTCTTGACCCCATTCTAAAACTATAGCATTTTCACACACGTAGATATCTATAGCGCATCCTCTAGCTTTATCATTAATTAGGAATGAAACATGACCACCATTGTATCAGTACGCCGCGGTAACCAAGTTGTCTTAGGTGGCGACGGGCAAGTTTCTTTAGGCAACACCGTAATGAAAGGTAATGCCCGAAAAGTACGCCGCTTATATCATGACAAAGTCATTGCAGGGTTTGCCGGCGGCACCGCTGACGCATTTACTTTATTTGAGCGCTTTGAAAGCCAACTAGAAAAACACCACGGTCAACTGGTGCGTGCAGCTGTAGAGCTTGCCAAAGAGTGGCGTAGCGATCGAGCGTTAAGAAAGTTGGAAGCTATGCTAGTGGTTGCTAATGAAGACGCCTCCTTGATTATAAGCGGCACTGGTGACGTCATAGAGCCAGAACACGGGCTTATTGCTATTGGCTCTGGTGGTAACTTTGCCCAGGCTGCAGCGTTGGCCTTATTAGATAACACACAGCTATCTGCCCACGATATTGTCGCTAAGAGTCTAGATATTGCTGCTAACATTTGCGTTTTCACCAATCACCAAACCACTATCGAAACCATTGACTTTACTGCTCAAGCTAAATAATAAGGCGCAACCATGTCTCAACTGACCCCAGCTGAAATCGTCAGCCAACTTGATAATCACATTATCGGCCAAGACGCCGCCAAACGAGCCGTCGCTATTGCCTTGCGTAATCGCTGGCGTCGCATGCAACTTGAACCCAATATGCGGGCGGAAATTGCACCTAAAAACATTATGATGATCGGCCCTACAGGCGTGGGTAAAACTGAAATTGCTAGGCGCTTAGCAAAGCTATCAAATGCTCCTTTTATCAAAATTGAAGCCACAAAGTTTACAGAAGTAGGTTACGTGGGTCGTGATGTAGAGTCTATTATTCGAGACCTTATGGAAACGTCTATGAAGATGTTGCGTGAGGAGGCTATGACAACCGTTGCTAACCAAGCAGCAGATCGTGCAGAAGAGCGTATTTTAGATGTACTTTTGCCACCTGCACGGGGTAATGAGGGTACGTCAGACACTAAAGAATCAGGTACCCGTCAAGTGTTTCGTAAGAAGCTACGAGAAGGCCTGCTAGATGATAAAGAAATAGAAATTGAAGTGTCAAATTCTCCTATGGGTGTAGAAATCATGGCGCCTCCTGGCATGGAAGACATGACTAACCAACTTCAAGGTATGTTTGCTAATTTAGGCAAAGACAAAAAGCAAACCAAAACAATGAACATTGCCGATGCTCTAAAACAGTTACAAGATGAAGAAGCAGCAGGCTTAGTGAAAGAAGAAGACCTTAAACAAAAAGCCTTAGATGCGGTAGAGCAAAATGGCATTGTATTTTTAGATGAAATAGACAAGATAGCTAAGCGACAAGAAGGCGGCAGTGGCGATGTATCACGCGAAGGGGTACAACGTGATTTATTGCCATTGATTGAAGGCTGCACTGTTACTACTAAATACGGCATGGTGAAAACAGATCATATCCTGTTTATTACTTCTGGTGCATTCCACGTTGCCAAACCTTCAGACTTAATTCCAGAACTGCAAGGGCGCTTGCCTATTCGGGTTGAGTTAAATGCACTTCGCCCTGAAGATTTTGCACGCATTCTAGTAGAGCCTAATTACTCACTCACTCAGCAGTATAAAGCCTTACTTAAGGTAGAAGGGGTTGATCTAGAGTTTAGCGAAGATGGCGTTAAACGTATCGCAGAGCTTGCCTTTGAGGTGAACGAAAGCACTGAGAACATTGGCGCACGTCGCTTGCATACGCTACTGGAGCGCTTGCTAGAAGACCTGTCGTTCACAGCCAATCAAGCCGCAGGGGCCAAAGTAGTAATTAACCAAACATACGTCGATAAAAACCTACAAGATCTTGTGAAGGACCAAGATTTGAGTCGTTATATATTGTAGCTGGACTCTGTGCATACAAGCTTATAACGTCCTGCCATGTTGGCACGGCCTTATAAGCTAATAGTTCACCCTAAGCAGCGCGTAAGCTGCTTGTTAACTTCTGCTTCGATTTGCCCTTTCATAGGAGTTAGCATTAATCCAAGGGTTAGTTTTACCTCTACTACCCCTTCTGTTAGCGCCATAGTGCCTTTTACACCTTGTCGCTCAAGTATCAATACATCATCGTTCCAAACACTTGTCACCCCTAACTTTGCCTCAAGTTTAGTAGAAAAAACCTGCACCGCTTCGCGGGCTTGCAACATAGTGCGCTGGTGTGGATGTAAAACGTGTATATTGGCCATAAGGGAATCACAAAGATAATAGATTGAAGACGCCATATTAGTATTGCTAACGCCCATAAACAACCTCGTTGACGACTAGAGGAGGATTACCATTTTTTATATATCTTTTTAAAAGCAATATATAACTTTTAAGTATTAGACACTGTGCTCAATGTTGGTAATATCCTCTCAGCGCAAATAAAAATAAAAAGCGCAATAAGAAAAAAATATACCCTTTGGCTTAATAATAAAAATAAACCAGCCACAGAAAGCAGCTCAACTGAGCTGCTTTTTTTATGTCTTTTATTTGGTTATTGGCGGACACATTCCTTAGTTAGCATCCAATCAGACAAACTTAATAGACGATCCTTGAGTTGCTCGTATTCAGCCTGCCTAGCTTTTGAGTCGCCACTGCCATCTACCAAAAACAAAACTGGCCAGTACAATACACCGCCTACAAACTCCAAACGCTCCATTTTCGCGTCTTCATCTCTCACTCCTGCTATATCCTTTGCCTGCACAGTAATACGCCTGGCCTCTGAATACAGCTGGTCACAGCTAAATGCATCATAACCCACCGTAAAGCTAGGCAAGTTATCCGTTGCGCCATTACTTAAACTAGGATTTGAATTTGAAGCGGAGTTGGCACAAGCCACAAGCCACATACAAGCTAATACCATAATGATTTTATTCATGAATTTCCATATCTCTTACTTAACACTTAACAAAGACAACGTTTATAGTAGCAAGTTCCTCAGTGCTTTAAGTTATCAGAAAGCTAATACCAGACAGCAATACCTAATTGAATGTGTAATATCCACAAAAAAGCCGATCAGTGATCGGCTTTTTTAATATCATTGTGACTTCACTAGATAGTACTTAACCAACTTAACTTACTTAGGTGCGCGCTTACGTGCATTTTCTGTAAGTAGACGCTTACGTAAACGAATAAAGTTAGGTGTCACTTCTACCAGCTCATCGTCTTCAATAAACTCAAGCGCTTGCTCTAGTGAGAAACGGATAGGTGGGCTAAGCACGATGTTTTCATCAGTACCTGCAGCACGGATGTTAGTAAGCTGCTTACCCTTGGTTGGGTTAACTGCTAAATCATTACCACGGCTATGAACGCCAATCAACATACCTTCGTATACATCAATGTTTGGCTCAACCATCAAACGTCCACGTGTTTGTAAGTTAAACAAAGCAAAAGCTAAGATCTTGCCTTTAACCATAGACACTAATACACCCTTCTCACGCTCAGCTAGAGCACCTTGTTTCACTTGACCATAGTGGTCAAACACAGAAGTCATTACACCACTGCCAGAAGTTAAGGTTAAAAACTGACCTCGAAAGCCGATCAAACCACGTGAAGGAATAATAAACTCTAAACGAGTGCGGCCTTTACCATCTGGTTCCATGTTAGTCATTTCCGCTTTACGGCGACCCATTTCTTCCATCAAAGAACCCTGGTGCTGATCTTCACAATCGATCAATACTGATTCGTATGGCTCCATCTTCACGCCATCTACTTCTTTTTCGATAACCTGTGGACGGCCTACACCCATCTCAAAACCTTCACGACGCATGGCTTCGATTAACACTGACAAGTGCAACTCACCACGGCCTGACACTACGAAACGATCTGGCGAGTCACCTGGCTCAACACGCAAAGCAACGTTATGAATTAACTCACGATCTAAACGGTCGCGGATGTTGCGACTGGTTACAAATTTTCCGTCTAAGCCAGCAAACGGTGAATCGTTCACTTGAAAGGTCATAGATACGGTTGGTTCATCAATGCTTAGAGCAGGTAATGCTTCAACATGATCTGGGTGACAAATCGTATCAGAAATATTAAGCCCATCTATACCTGTAACACAAACGATATCGCCCGCTTGAGCTGTGGCTACATCAATACGCTCAAGGCCCATATAACTCATTACATTTTGTAGCTTAGCTGCACGCACCTTGCCATCAGATGCAACGACTTTGATTTGCTGACCTACTTTCATGCTACCGCGTTTAATACGGCCTACACCGATAACGCCAACATAGCTTGAGTAGTCAAGGGCAGAAATTTGCATCTGCAAAGGACCTTCAAGATCTACATTGGGAGACTTAACATTTTCAACTAATGATTCAAACAGTGGCGTCATATCATCAGCCATGTTGTCCGGCGATGTACCAGCGATGCCATTAATGGCAGAGGTGTACATTACAGGGAAATCTAACTGCTCGTCTGTGGCACCTAAAGAGTCAAACAAGTCAAACACTTGATCCATAACCCAATCAGGACGTGAGCCAGGACGGTCAATTTTGTTGATTACTACGATTGGGCTAAGGCCCTGCTGAAATGCCTTTTGCGTCACAAAACGTGTTTGTGGCATCGGGCCATCTACAGCATCAACCAATAACAACACACAATCTACCATAGATAGAACACGCTCAACTTCACCACCAAAATCGGCGTGCCCTGGTGTGTCTACGATGTTGATATGGTAACCGTTCCAGCTTACAGCGGTGTTTTTTGCTGTAATGGTAATACCACGCTCTTTTTCTTGGTCGTTAGAGTCCATAAGGCGTTCAGTGCCTTGGTCACGACGATCTAGGGTGCCGGATTGTTCTAGCAACTTGTCTACCAGGGTGGTTTTACCATGGTCTACGTGGGCTACAATCGCCACATTTCTTAACTTTTCGATCATCTCACTACTCCAAACGGCCTCAATAGAACACGGCCAAGATACGTATGGGCGCGACTTGAGTGCAGCGCCAAAAAAATGCAGCGCGAATTATAGCAAAACTAACCAGACAACACAGCACTTAAGGTGCAAACAAGGAGGTTATTTCTTTGAGACTTGTGTTTTTTTCAATATCGCACTAGTCTGGTGCAAAATTGGTTTAAAAGTGACTCTTTTTAGTGCAAAATACTTAAACAAAAACATCTAACTCGTAGCGTTTTTGAAAAAAAACACAATAACTCATAGCAAATAGAGTAATCGACTAAAAAAATCATGGAATAATATCCAAAATGGCGCAGATTAGTCTTTTTTTACGCTTTGAAGAAATTAAAGCAAAGTTGGCACGCGCGTTGCTATACTATAATTAGTACTGCCAGCTATCCGTTGGTAACCGAACATGTAACCCACTGGCACTAAGCTGGTTTTTATTGGAGAGACTCTATGTCTGCAAATACCATTAAGATGATCGAAGACAGCGAAGCACGCTGGGTCGATTTACGCTTCACTGACACCAAAGGCAAAGAGCACCACGTGACCATTCCGGCTCGCGTTGTAGATGAAGATTTCTTTTCTGAAGGCCAAATGTTTGACGGCTCATCAATTGCTGGCTGGAAAGGCATTAACGACTCCGACATGATCATCATGCCTGATGATAGTTCTGCAGTACTAGATCCATTCACCGAACAAACTACTGTAAATGTGCGTTGTGACGTTATTGAGCCTGCCACCATGCAAGGCTACGATCGTGATCCACGCTCAGTTGCAGCCCGCGCTGAAGAATACCTAAAATCTACAGGCATCGGCGACACTGCCTTCTTTGGCCCAGAGCCAGAGTTTTTTGTATTTGATGATGTTAAGTGGAAAGCTGATATGCAAGGCGCCATGTACGAAATCAATTCTGAAGAAGCAGCTTGGCAGTCTAACGCAACTATTGAAGGCGGCAACACTGGCCACCGCCCAGGCATTAAGGGTGGTTATTTTCCAGTACCTCCAGTGGACTCATCTCACGACATGCGTGGCGCAATGTGCGATGCCATGGAAGCGATGGGCGTTGAAGTTGAAGTACATCATCATGAAGTGGCAACCGCTAACCAAAACGAAATTGGCACACGGTTCAACACGCTAATCCGCAAGGCTGACGAAGTACAGATTATTAAATACTGCGTACACAATGTTGCCCACGCCTACGGCAAGACAGCTACCTTTATGCCTAAGCCAATTGTTGGTGACAACGGTTCTGGCATGCATGTGCATCAGTCTATTGCTAAAAATGGCGTTAACCTTTTTGCTGGTGACGGCTATGGTGGCTTGTCAGATATGGCTTTGTATTATATCGGCGGCATCATTAAGCACGCTAAAGCTCTTAACGCGTTTACCAACGCCTCTACAAACGCTTACAAGCGTTTAGTTCCAGGTTTTGAAGCTCCTGTTATGCTAGCTTACTCAGCTCGTAACCGCTCTGCGTCTATTCGTATACCTTATGTAAGTAACCCACGCGGTCGTCGCGTAGAAGTGCGCTTCCCTGACCCGACTGCTAACCCATACTTGTGCTTTGCAGCATTGCTAATGGCAGGCCTTGACGGCATCCAGAACAAGATCCACCCAGGCGATGCAGCTGATAAGGATTTGTATGACCTTCCAGCAGAAGAAGCAGCGGCTATTCCTACAGTAGCTAGAAGCTTAGAAGAAGCACTTGATAGTTTGGAAGCAGATCGCGAGTTCTTAACCCGTGGCGGCGTATTTACTGATGAAATGATTGACGCTTACATTGAGCTTAAAAATGGCGAAGTAGAAGCTGTAAACAGCGTAACTCACCCTGTTGAGTTTGGCCTTTACTACTCTTGCTAATCTGATAATAAAAGCCCTCTAAGGAGGGCTTTTTAAGCAAAGCGTGTGCACTATTTTGGTGCGATATATTTTTACAGCGATGATCAAAGGGAGTGCAATGCCTAATCCACAGCAAACAAGCAACGCTCTAGCCGGCCTGGTTAATCACTTAACTACGGCCATCGTTTTAATTAACGCTCGCATGGAAATTGTTGCTCTGAACCTAGCTGCCGAAAATTTGTTTCGTGCCAGCCATTATCAGATGCAGCTAGAACCTGTCAGTAACTTATTATTACTTGACCCTCTTTTAAAACAGCAGCTAGAGCACAGCTCAAAACAACAACAATCTTTCACTAGCCGCGACACCCAGATACAACAAACCAATGGTCGGATGTTATGGGTAGACTTGAGCGTCACCGCAGTGGATGAACACGGCAGCTTGGCCCTAGAAATTCAGCCTTTAGAACGTGTGAAAAAGCTCACGCAAGAAGCCCGCATGTCCACCCAACAGCAGACATCGGCAAATCTTGTGCGTAACCTTGCCCACGAGATAAAAAACCCCCTAGGTGGAATTCGTGGTGCTGCACAACTCTTACAACGCGAGCTAGACCCCTCACTCCACGAGTTTACCGACATTATTATCTCTGAAGCTGATCGTTTAAGAGATCTTGTTGACCGGTTAGTTGGACCACAACGTCAAACGCAAAAGCAACGCTACAACATCCACCAAGTGTTGGACAAAATTGAGCAGCTGTTGAAAGCCGAAGCAGGTGAGCAAATACAACTAATACGCGATTATGATCCTAGCTTACCAGAGCTTCTTATTGACGCTAACCAGATCACTCAAGTGCTGCTAAATGTAGGTCGTAATGCATTACAATCACTGCTTGAGAATGACACTCAGCCTGGACAAATCAGCCTAAAAACAAGAGCCGTTAGGCGCTTTACCATAGGCAACACCTGCCATCGTCTCGTGTGTTGTATCAGCATTATTGACAATGGCCCAGGCATAGCAGCTGATCTTATAGAAGATATTTTTTTCCCCCTAGTCACTCGTCGTGCCCAGGGCACGGGCTTAGGATTAAGTATAGCCCAAAGCCTTATACAGCAGCACCAAGGCCTTATCGAATGTAATAGCCAAAAAGGCCAAACCTGCTTTAATATTTATTTACCCATGGAGAATAACCCATGAGCCAAGATGTATGGATTGTAGATGATGACCATGCTATTCGCTGGGTGCTAGAGCGCGCCTTACAACAGGCAAAGATAACCAGTCGTAGTTTTGAAAATGGGCAGCAGTTGCTGGATGCACTTGAGTTTGACGCCCCTAATTTAATTATTAGCGACATTCGCATGCCGGGCCTTGATGGCCTAACCCTATTACAACGCCTACAGCAACAGGTTGAACATATCCCCGTCATTATTATGACGGCTCACTCAGATCTAGATAGCGCTGTTGCCTCTTATCAGGGCGGCGCATTTGACTATTTGCCCAAACCGTTTGACATAAATGACGCAGTAGCCTTGACGCAACGAGGCCTGCAACATGCACAACAACAAGCAGTCCCAACAGCACCTGAACCACAAAAGCCTAGCGCTCAAATAATTGGTGAAGCACCTGCCATGCAAGAAGTGTTTAGAGCTATTGGTCGTCTGTCACAATCCAACATGACAGTCATGATCAATGGTGCCTCAGGCACTGGTAAAGAGCTAATTGCTCAAGCGCTGCATCAACACAGCCCAAGAGCTAAGCAGCCTTTTATTCCCTTGAACATGGCCGCGATTCAAAAAGACCTCATCGAATCAGAACTTTTTGGTCATGAAAAAGGTGCGTTTACAGGTGCGGTTAGCCAGCGTAAAGGCCACTTTGAACAAGCTCATGGGGGCACATTATTGCTCGATGAAATTGGCGATATGCCAGCCGAAGCTCAAACCCGACTATTAAGAGTGTTAGCTGATGGCGAGTTTTATCGCGTGGGTGGTCATAATTTAGTCAAAGTAGATGTGCGCATTATTGCAGCTACCCATCAAGACTTAACCAAACGTGTAGAACAAGGGTTGTTCCGAGAAGATTTGTTTCATAGACTTAACGTTATCCGTATTCCTTTGCCTAATCTAAACCAGCGTAGCGAAGATATTCCAGCGTTAGCCAGACACTTTTTAGTGAGTAGCGCCAAAGAACTTGCGGTTGAAACAAAAACCCTTTCTAGTGCTGCCGCTGCTCATTTACAAACATTTGATTGGCCTGGCAATGTGCGCCAACTAGAAAATGTATGCCGCTGGTTAAGTGTTATGGGCAGTGGCAACCAAATATTAGTGAGTGACCTGCCACCAGAGTTGCATGCACAAACAACCAAACCCAGTGTACAAGACAGTTGGCAAGAAGCTCTTTCAAGATGGTCTAAAAGAGAATTGCAACTTAATCAGCAACCACTTTTAGACAAAGCTTTGCCTGCGTTTGAAACCATTATGATTCAAGAAGCCCTTAAGTACACAAATGGCCGCCGCAGAGAAGCAGCTCAGCTATTGGGCTGGGGCAGGAATACACTCACTAGAAAAATTAACGAGCTTGGGCTTTAGCTTCAGTTGTTCAAGTGTGTTGTAATAACGCCATCTGTAACAAACACTAAGGTTGTTACTAAAACATTAGTTGAGTGTTGAAAGTATACATTTGCCTAGAGACTTAAAAATACCATGTTACACGTTGTACTATTTGAACCAGAAATTCCTCCAAATACAGGCAATATTATTCGTCTATGCGCAAATACAGGATTTCAGCTACATTTAATTGAACCCCTAGGCTTTAAACTAGAAGACAAGGCGCTAAGGCGTGCTGGATTAGATTATCATGAATGGGCGCGCATGCAGGTGCACAAAAGCTACGACGATTTCATTGCAAGTGTAGCGCCTAAAACCATCTACGCCATGACCACCAAGGGCAGTGATTGTTTCAGTAAGGCAAAGTTTAAAAAGCATGACGCTTTATTGTTTGGCCCAGAAAGCCGTGGCCTACCTGAAGAGATAAGGGATAGATGTGATGGTAGAATTCGCCTGCCCATGACGGCAGAAAGCCGCAGTTTGAACTTATCAAATTGTGCGGCTATTACAGTTTATGAAGCATGGCGCCAACTTAATTACGAAGGCGCAAGCTAAGCAAACTAATATTTAGTGAGTTTGTTCTGGAGCAGGTTCGCTTTCTTCACCTGGAGCAGCTTGAGCAGCTTTTTGAGCCATGTTCTGTGCAAACAAAGCATCAAAATTTACAGGCGCAAGCATTAACGCAGGGAAACTACCACGTTGCACTAAGCTATCAACAGCTTCACGAGCATACGGGAATAGAATATTAGGACAAAATGCACCTAATACTTGGCCCATAGACTCTTGTGGGACATTGGCAATGTGGAACAAGCCTGCTTGCTGAACTTCAGTTAAGTAAACCGTCTTATCTTCCGCTTTAGCAGTGATAGTGATACGCAAAACCACCTCAAAAGAAGTTTCGTTAAGCTGGCGGGCTTGGCTATTTAAATCTACGCTCACTTCTGGCTTCCACTCTGCTGTGAAAGACTGTGGTGAATTAGGTGACTCAAAAGACAAGTCTTTTAGATAGACGCGCTGAATCATAATTTGTGGTTGGCCACTATTTTCTGGTGCTGGTGCTGCTGCGCCTTTTTCTTCTTCGCTCATGCTTAATTCTCTTTGATATAATTTATATGGAGTTACTTCGTTTACGAGGCAACTAGCAAGGGATCTAACTTTTTCTGGCGATCCAACAGATACAGTTCATCACAGCCACCAATAGCATCGCCATTGATTATAATTTGTGGCACTGAGCGCCGACCTGTAATTTGCATCATGTGTTGACGTAAATCATTACGCTGATCTACATTAATTTCTTCGTAGGCTACGCCTTTGCTATCAAGCAACCGTTTTGCTCGAAAGCAAAAGCCACATAGATTAGAGCTATAGATCGTCACCTTGTTAGCCGTTTTTGCTGGTGCGTTTTGGGTCATGTACTTAGCCTTTGTTTTAACGCTATTATTTACGAACAAGTGGCAAATTTTGCCCTGTCCATTCAGCCATACCACCTGCCATACGCGACACGTTAGTGTACTCTGCCTTTTTTAACAGATTGGCAGCACCAGATGCTGTCTGACCAGTCTTACATATAATAATAATGGGTTTGTTCTTGTGTTTTTCAAGCTCTGACATACGTTTTGTTAAATCTGCAAAAGGAATGTTTTTAGAACCAATCACACGTCCTGCTTTAAAATCTGCAGGTGTACGAATATCTAACAGTAAAGCATCTTCTGCGTTGGATAAAACAGTGGCTTGTTGGGGAGAAACAGACGGAGCAGCTTTGCGCCTTTCTGTGATCAGTAACACCGACAATGTTAGCAGTAAGGCCAAAACCATTTCCCAGTGATTGATTGCAAATTCGATGTAACGTTCCATAAGTTTTATTATTCCAAACGATTTATAGGTTCTGGGCCGCCATAAGGACGACAAGTCCGGCAGCATTATACGCCATAGCATGGATAAATTGGAGGCAGACTGCTAAAATATCAAGCTCTATTTGCCAAATAAAAGACACCATGACCACTTCTAGCCCAAAAGCCCTCATCATTCTTGACGGATGGGGACAAAGCAAATCATCTACTTCCAATGCTATTGAAGCTGCAATCACCCCTACTTGGGATGCTCTTTTAGCAAACCACTGCCACAGTTTAGTAGGCACTTCTGGCGCTGATGTTGGCTTGCCCGATGGACAAATGGGCAACTCAGAAGTAGGGCATATGAATATTGGCGCTGGTCGCGTGGTGTATCAAAATTACACCCGCATTAGCAAAGCCATAAAAGATGGCGACTTTAATACCAATTCAGTAATTTTAGCTGCCATTGATAAAGCCGTAGCAAATAAAGGCACAGTACATATGTGCGGATTATTATCTGATGGGGGCGTGCATAGCCATCAAGATCATTTGTTTGCTGCGTGTCAGCTGGCCCATAAACGCGGTGCTTCATCTATTGTAGTGCATGCATGGCTAGATGGCAGAGATACTGCGCCAAGCTCAGCGCAAAATTATATCCAGGCACTGATGGATGTATTGGAACCTCTAGGTGGCCGCATTGGCAGCTTATGTGGTCGCTACTATGCTATGGACAGAGACCAACGCTGGGAGAGGGTAGAAAGTGCATATCGTGCAATGCGTTATGGTGAAGCAGAACATGAATGTTTGTCGGCTCTAAGTGCATTGCAAGAGTCTTACCTGAATAATAATACTGATGAGTTTGTGCCTGCAACGGTGATTGTAGATCAGGCAGGCCAAGCGGCTACCATAGAAGATGGTGACACTGTGATTTGTGTTAACTTTAGACCAGATCGCACCCGCGAAATAACCCAAGCTTTTGTAGATGAAGAGTTTGATCATTTTGATCGAGGAGATACTCTTGATCTTGCTGAATTTGTGATGATGACTCAATACAGCGCCAATATAGACACGGCATGCGCTTTTCCTCCCAGTGATTTAAAAAATGACATTGGCGAAGTGATGGCGAATAATGGAAAAACCCAGCTGCGTATCGCTGAAACTGAAAAATACGCTCACGTCACCTTCTTTTTTAGTGGGGGCCAAGAAACACTTTACCCAGGAGAAAGCCGCGAACTTATTCCTTCACCTGACGTTGCCACCTATGACTTACAACCACAGATGAGTGCACCAGAACTTACAGACAAACTTGTAGCGGCTATAGAAAGTTGCAACTATGATTTAATCGTATGTAATTTTGCTAACGCAGATATGGTGGGACATACTGGCAAATTTGACGCTGCCGTAAAAGCTGTTGAAGCCGTAGATGCTTGCCTTGCACGCATTATTACTGCTTTAGAAAAAGTAGATGGTGAAGCTTTAATTACCGCTGATCATGGTAACGTAGAACTCATGACGAACCCCACTACTGGACAGCCCCATACAGCCCATACGTTGTGGCCTGTACCTTTAGTGTTTGTAAGTAGCAGAAATGGCAATGCCAAACTGTCCTCGGGTGTACTGGCAGACTTAGCACCTACACTGCTGCACTTAATGAACTTGGAACAACCCAAAGAAATGACCGGTCATAATTTGGTTGAATTTAACTAAGTTGCGCACTATAGCTCACTTAACTCTTGGGTTGCTGCTTGTGTTGAGCACCTACTTGTCTGCCGATACTGAGCAGCAAGTAAAGCAACGCGTGCAGCAACTCCAAAGTGATATTGGTAGCTTACAGACTTGGCTTAAAACCGCACAAAGCCAAGCCTCTGACATACAACAACAGTTACAAAAAAGTGAAAAAAAAATAAGCGCCCTAAGTAAAGCGATCAAAGAAAATAAACACGCAAGCCAACAGTCCTCCTCCCTTCTTGAAAAACTAGAGCTACAATCAAGCCACTTCCAAGATGCCTTAGCAGAGCAAGAACAGCTGTTAAGTAGCCAGTTACAACGCCAATATCAACAGGGCAAAAGCTCCACCAGTAGCGTACTGCTTAGCTTGGATAACCCTTCCGCCTTAGCTCGCAACATGGCGTACTACCAGTATTTAAACCAAGCCAGTGCTGAACAAATGGCTGCTTATCGCCAGACCTTAGACGGACTGACTCAAGTACAACAAGAGCAAGCTGATATCACCCTGGAGTTGCAGCAACAGACACAAAAGTTAAACGCCCAAACGCAAAGCTTAAAACAAGCTAAAACTAAACTTTCGAGCACTCTTAACGCTTTAAATAGCGTAAAGCTGTCAAAAGCTCAGCGCTTGAGCAACGCTAAAACCGATCAAATACAAGCACAAGACTTGCTAGAGCAGATACAAATCGCCCTTGCCAAAGCCAATATCCAAGTTGCTGATACCCCACTGGCTAGGGCTAAAGGCCTTTTACCTTGGCCACTAGAAGGTAAAGTGCTCAATCGCTTTGGTGTATCACAAATCAGCTACCCTTTAAGCCAACAAGGCTGGTTGATTGCCGCTCCAGAAGGCTCAGACGTGAAGGCCATACATGGTGGGCGTGTGGTCTTTTCAGATTGGTTAAAAGGCTATGGATTAGTTATCATGCTAGATCATGGTGATGGGTTTTTAAGCTTATATGGACACAATCAAGCACTTTATTTGTCCACTGGCGAGCAGGCTGCAGCACAGCAGCTTATCGCAAGTAGTGGTAAATCTGGCGGTAATACTCAAGCTGCCTTATACTTTTCATTACGCCAACAAGGCAATCCTTTAAATCCTAAACAATGGTTGCAATAAAACACGCTATGAGAAATAAACTCACCAAGCTAACTACAAAAAAACCATTTAGAAAATCTGTTGCGCACCTGATTTTAGCTTTTTTTCTGGGCAGTTTTAGCGTTTCACAGACCCTTGCCGACACTCCACCACAGCAAGTTAGCGTCGCGCCTGCTGGTACGAATGTGGATAAAGCTGTGCCGCTAGCACAGCTACAGGCCTTCGTGGCTGTATATGAACGTATCCGCCAAAACCATGTAACACCCAAAACAGATGCACAGCTACTGCAGCTGGCACTTGAAGGTTTGATTTTAAAACTTGACCGCTTTTCCAGCTATTTAGATGTGCAAGACATGGCAGCATTACAACAAGATACCAAGGGAGAATATCCAGGTATTGGCATAGAAATAGTCCCTGAGGGAAACTTTATTCGGATTATTACACCCATCGACAATAGCCCAGCATCTCGTGCGGGTATAAAGCCTGGGGACTGGATTACTCACGTACAAGATGAAGCTATAAAAGGGCTAGATGTACATGACATAGTGCAGCTGATGGCAGGTGATATTGGCTCTTCAATTACACTGACGATATTGCGTAATGGGGAAACCTTTAGCGTTACCTTAACGCGTGAAATCATCACTACCAAGAGTGTTCGCAGTGAGCTAATGTCAGGCAATGTGGGTTATCTGCGTATTAGTCTTTTTCAAGATCAAACTGGAGAAGATTTGATAACACAAATGCAGGCCTTAAAAAAAGCTGGGGCTGACCGCTGGGTATTGGATTTAAGAAATAATCCCGGGGGCACTTTGTCTGCAGCAGCAAAAGTAGCTGATGCATTTTTAACTAAAGGTGTCATCGTGACTACCCAAGCCCGTCAAATTGAAGACAACCTCCGTTTTGAGGCTAGTAATGCAGACCCAAGTGAAGGTTTGCCTTTAATGGTGTTAATAAACAATGGTAGCGCCTCAGCTTCAGAAATAGTGGCAGGTGCTATAAAAGACCATAAACGTGGCCAACTCATGGGGGATACTAGCTTTGGCAAAGGCTCTGTTCAATCTATCATTTCACTGCCACAAGGCGCAGGTGTTAAGCTCACAACAGCATACTACTTCACACCGGCGGGCCATAACATTCACTTAAAAGGCATCGAGCCTGACTTAAGTGTAAGTAACACAGATACAGACGATCAAGATGACCTGCAGCTAACCACCGCTATAGAGCTGCTTAAATCTACAGTTACTAAAAAATAATATAATGCACAAACTGAACAAGTTATCCAAAAAAATGTCCCAGTTTCAGCACTGTCTTATTGGGTGTCTATGGTTCTGGTTTATGACCAGCGCACATTTAGTTAAAGCAGATGTTTTTCAGCCTTCTATGGTCATTATCATCGACGACTTAGGCTATAACCTTGCCAACGGGTTAGGCATCATAAACTTACCAGGGCCTATTACTTTGGCTGTAATACCCCACACCCGCCATGGCGCTTCATTAGCTAGCACTGGAGCTAAAGTAGATAAAGAGATCATGCTTCATGTGCCAATGCAAAATCATGCGGGTATTAAGCTTGGCAAAGGCGGACTTACTTTAGGTATGGATGAGAAAACCTTTAAAGATATATTACGAAAGGATGCCGCTAACATTCCCTTCACTCAAGGGTTAAATAACCACATGGGTAGCGCACTAACGGAACAAGCCTTACCCATGCTGTGGACGATGGATGTGGCCAAAGAGCTAGAGCTATTTTTTGTAGATAGTCGCACAAGTGCCACAAGTGTCGCCTGGCAACAGGCCATAGCGCAAAATGTGCCCACACTTAAACGGGATGTATTTTTAGACAATGACACCAGCACTGAAGCTTTAGAGATCCAATTTCAACAAGCTATGGATGTTGCCCGAAAAAATAAATTCGCTGTACTTATTGGCCACCCTTACCCAGAGACGATAGCTTTTTTAAGCCAGTCTCTTGGTAAACTGGATGAAGCAGGCATAAAGCTTGTTTCAGCCTCGGCGCTCATTGAGCTGCTAAAGCCGCATCTCGATACCCTTTGAGGCCATATATTTTTTGGCTTGAGGAATAGTGTATTCGTTGAAGTGAAAAATACTAGCCGCTAACACTGCATCAGCCTTACCTTCAGTAACACCTTCTACTAAATGATCTAAGTTACCCACACCGCCAGAAGCAATCACAGGCACAGACACTGCGTCACTTATAGTGCGCGTGACACCTAGATCATAACCATTTTTTACACCGTCTTGGTCCATACTGGTAAGTAGTATTTCACCAGCACCATAATTAACCATCTTGATCGCCCACTCGACCGCGTCAATGCCTGTAGCTTTGCGCCCACCATGAGTGAAAATTTCCCAGCGTAATGGCTCACCAGGGCCACTGACTTGCTTGGCATCGATAGCTACCACAATGCACTGTACACCAAAACGATCTGCTGCTTGCTGGACAAAATCTGGGTTAAAAACTGCGGCAGAGTTGATGCCTACTTTGTCTGCACCGGCGTTGAGCATACGGCGAATATCTTCACAGGTTCTTATGCCACCACCCACAGTGAGAGGGATGAACACCTCACTAGCCATTTTTTCAACCGTGTGCACCATAGTGTCACGGTTTTCATGGGTAGCACCTATGTCTAAAAAGGTAATTTCATCAGCACCCTGCTCATTATAGCGCTTAGCTACCTCCACAGGATCGCCAGCGTCTCTAATATCAACAAACTGCACGCCTTTAACAACACGGCCGTTGTTAACGTCTAAACAGGGAATAATGCGTTTAGCTAAACCCATGAGAGTATCCTTAAAATAGGTAAAAGTTAGCTTGCGTCACAATAAGCTTGAGCTGCGGCTAAATCTAATGTGCCTTCATAAATAGCTCGACCAGTGATAGCACCTACAATGCCATCGCCAGCAACAGCTGCAAGTGCGCGCACATCATCCATATTAGTCACACCACCAGAAGCAATCACAGGGATACCTGCTGCTTGGGCTAAATGACGCGTGGCTTCTACGTTCACACCCTGCATCATGCCGTCCCGGGCAATGTCGGTATAAACAATAGAGCTAACCCCATCATTAACAAAGCGTTTAGCCAGATCTACTGCCTTCACATCGGTGACTTCTGCCCAGCCTTCTACAGCTACCATGCCATCGATTGCATCTAGACCTACAATAATACGTCCAGGAAAATCACGACACGCTTGAGTAACAAAATTTGGATCACGTACTGCTTGAGTGCCAATAATTACATACTCAACACCTGCTTGCAGGTAAGCTTCGATAATCTCTACATTGCGTATACCACCACCAATTTGTATCGGCAGTTTTGGGTGCGCCATGGCGATAGCTTTAACGATATCTCCATTGACAGGGTTACCTGCAAAAGCACCGTTTAAATCCACCAAATGCAACCTTCTGCACCCTGCATCAACCCACTGACTGGCCACTGATACTGGGTCTGCAGAAAATACAGTAGACTCCTCCATACGGCCTTGACGTAAGCGTACACATTCACCATCTTTTAAATCGATGGCAGGAATCATTAACAAAGGGGTTTGAGACATAGATTATTTTCGGCAGTATTTAACTGCCGTCCCACTGTAGAAAGTTTTGTAAAAGTTTAAGACCAGCAGAGTGACTTTTTTCTGGATGAAACTGAACTGCAAACACGTTTTCTTGCGCTAAAGCCACATCAAATTCTAGGCCATAATTACACGTAGCTGCTACAAGATGACGTGCTTGGGTGCGCACATAATAGCTGTGAACAAAATAAAATCGGCTATTATCTTCAATACCATGCCAAAGCTTGTGAGGCTTTTGCTGCACTTGACTCCAGCCCATGTGTGGCACTTTCAGATGCGCTTGTTGCACACTAGGTTGGTCGCCAAAAAAAGATACATCACCTGGCAACTCACCCAAGCAATCCACTCCACCATTTTCACTAGAGTGCTGCATAAGCGCCTGCATGCCCACACAAATACCTAAAATTGGTTTCTTGCCCATTTGGTCGGCTACAATTTGATCGACGCCCAGACGTTTAATCTCGGCCATACAGTCACGCATAGCACCTACACCAGGCAGAACAACACGATCACAAGCTTCAATTTTAGCGGCATCACTTGTCACATAAACGCGGGTATCTGGACAAACATGCTCTAGGGCTTTGGCAACAGAGTGTAAGTTGCCCATACCATAGTCAATTACTGCAACGGATTTCATAACGAGCCTATCAATACAGAGCTTATAAACTGCCTTTTGTCGACGGCATCATTCCTGCCATACGCTCATCAGCACTTAAGGCCATGCGCAAAGCACGACCAAAGGCTTTAAAGACTGTTTCTGCTTGGTGATGCGCATTTTTACCACTAAGGTTGTCGATGTGTAGCGTAAGCTTGGCATGATTTACAAAGCCACGGAAAAACTCATCAAACAAATCCACATCAAAACCACCAATGCGACCACGAGTGTATTTAACATGATTAAACAATCCTGGGCGACCAGAAAAATCCATCACTACACGGCTTAAGGCCTCATCAAGCGGAACATAAGCAGATCCGTAACGGGTCAGACCTTTTTTGTCGCCCACAGCTTGGTCAATGGCCATGCCTAGGGTAATGCCCAAATCTTCCACTGTGTGGTGGGCATCGATATGTAAATCACCTTTGGCATTAATATCTAAATCTATTAGGCCATGACGAGCAACCTGTTCTAACATGTGGTCTAAGAAAGGCAGCCCAGTCACACAACTAAACACACCAGTGCCATCTAAATTAACACTGACTGTAATTTGAGTTTCTAAGGTATTACGTTCTACGGTGGCGGTACGTGCCGACATGAGGTGTCCTCGCGTTTAAAAAAAGTATAGCTACACAATATGCTTAGATTATACGACCTTTAAGCACTTATTTACACAGCACAAACGCACCAAAAAGCGATAAAACAATTGTATAATTGCTAATACTTACTTTTACTTACTCACAAGCCATCAATTAATGATTACAAACGCCTCTTTTGCCAAAGAACTACTCATATGGTTTGACCAACATGGACGCAATCACCTGCCTTGGCAAAAAGACCGCACAGGCTATCGCGTGTGGGTATCTGAGATCATGCTACAGCAAACCCAAGTAATCACTGTGATACCCTATTTTGAGCGCTTCATGGCCCGCTTCCCAACGATTACAGACTTAGCAGAGGCGCACAGTGATGAGGTATTAGCTCTGTGGACAGGCCTAGGGTATTACAGCCGTGCACGTAATCTTCATGCCAGCGCTATTGGGGTGGTAGAGCAACACCAAGGTGAAATGCCAACCAGCATAGATGATCTTGTATCACTCAAAGGCATTGGCAGATCTACTGCAGGGGCTATTATAAGCCAAGCCTATAATGACCAAGGCGTAATACTAGATGGTAATGTGAAACGACTACTGACTCGTTTATATGCCATTAAAGGGTGGCCTGGGCAAAGTCAAATAGACAAACAACTGTGGGAGATAGCGACACAGCTAACACCCAAAACGCGCAATGCTGATTATACTCAAGCGATCATGGACATAGGCGCAACCATCTGCAAACCCAAACAACCCTTGTGTGTGGCCTGCCCTATGCAAGCAAGGTGCAAGGCGCTAGCAGAAGACCAAGTAGCCACCATACCTACACCTAAGCCAAAAAAACTAATACCACACAAAACCATCAGCGTGTTATTAATCAAAAATAAGCAGGGACAAACTCTTCTAGAGCAACGGCCAAACACAGGTATTTGGGGCGGGCTTTGGAGCTTGCCAGAGTTTGCCGACCTAAAGAGCCTGCAAACACAGCTAGCCTTAGATGGCTTGCCTACAAACACTCAACCTATCACGCCTATTAAGCATGTATTCAGTCATTACAAGCTCACCATAGAGCCACACCTATTGGTATTGGAGAACACACCAAAAAAAGTTTCCGAAAAAGCTAAAAGCCAGTGGTACGATACCCAACAACTGCATACAATAGGCCTAGCTACTCCAATCAAAAAACTACTCGAGAAAATCTCATGACCCGCACCGTTTTTTGCAGCAAATACAAAACCGACATGGAAGCCATGGATCGCCCTCCATTTCCAGGCGCCAAGGGACAAAAGTTATTTGAAACTTTATCCAAACAAGCATGGCAAGACTGGCTGACGCACCAAACTATGCTTATCAATGAAAAGCACTTAAACATGATGGACCCAGAAAGCAGAGCCTACTTGCAAGGTGAGCTAGAAAAATTTGCCTCTGGTGAAGATTACGACCTAGCAGATGGGTATGTTCCCCCTGCTGATTAAGTAAAACCTACTAGAATGAAGAAAATAACCAAATTTCAGCAACTTATTGTTGACAGCAAAATGCAAAACGGGTTTAATACGGCCCTCTTCTTGGTAGCGTAACACCCTGCAACCAGCACAGAAGAAAGCAAGAAGTATTGCCCGGATAGCTCAGTCGGTAGAGCAGAGGATTGAAAATCCTCGTGTCGGCGGTTCGATTCCGTCTCCGGGCACCATCCTCTTCTATCTTGTCGCTAAAATTCACTAACTTCTCGAAAGTTGTAATTTATTTCCATAGCACACTCGTAGCACACTTTAACGACTGTATTGACCGCTATTACCCGCTCTCTCGCACTTTCTGACGACAGTGCTGGTCAGTCATAGATAAATCGCTTACCGCTTTCAGCCATTATCTTTTTCAAATTCTCATAGTCCCCTGACTCTCTGTTCTGACTTAACTTTGACTTTGCTTCCACGCTATCAATCGTGATGCTCATTGCTGCGATATTACCAAGCATCTGACTCATAAACTCTTGCGGAGCATCGCTCATCTTCCACGCTTTGGAACCATTCGCTTTTTCTTCTTGCCACTTTGTCAACTTACCAACTGCTGCCAACTTAGACTTATCATCTCTCTGAATACTTAATCGCCCCCGAATATGGACCACTTGATAATTCCAAGTCGGCACTAACTTATGATGCTCTTTTTTACTGGGATACCAGTTAGGGGAAACATACGCATCCTCTCCAGTGAAAACCACCGTAACATCAACTCCATCCAGATTTACCATTTCATTATTCGCAGCAATATGCCCAATCAAAACGGATTCATTCTCAAGCATTAAAGGCAGATGATTCACAAGCAACCCAGCATCGCCATTGATCACAACAGTCGCCAAAGGATTGTTTTCTATTACTTGATGAATTACTCGGCTATATTTTTCAACAAAACCAGATGGTGTATACATTGTCACATCCCAAAAACCGTCACAAATTGAATTTATATTATTAATCTTTACATCAATAATACTATACCAAATTCAAGAAAATTCGCATATTCCACTCATACCAATTCTCTCAGTCCGGCGCTTTACAAGATAGATGGCATTTCAACACTACATCGTCACTCTCCGCATATCCGGTCTTGCGAATCAATTGACCATATTGTTTATATATCTGATATTAACTTCTTAGCCACAAAAATTCAGAAAAATTCCTAGATCAGGTAAGTGTATACTACTGCCAGACTACGGGGTTCTCCAGAACCTCGTTAGTCCATCTTATTATCAAAAAACATATTATAAAGTCTTCTAAAATACACTACTTTCTCGAAAGTTGTAATTTACTCCTGTAGCACACTTTGACGACTGTTTTGACCGTTTGACCGTTTTTAGGCGTAAAAAAACCGTGCGTTTTACGGTCACGGTTATATGTAACAATAAGTGGCTTAAACTAACATCTCTCCTTTCGTAAACAAAGTTGCTTAGCCGCCCGCGCTCATTGAACTGAAAGTGGTGTTGCACCTGTTTCAGATCGAACAATCTTTCCATTTCTAAGAGAGTGCATCATCAGCAGGGCTTCACGACTGCCATCTGGGAAATCGATAAACTGGTGAATCACTAATACTTCCTCGTTTTCATATAAGCATCTTTCAGCCGATGTTTTAAATTTATCACTTGCCATCATGTATTCAAATTGAGCACGCATGTCCGCTTTACTCATCGTGCTATTGGTTTGGTGACGGACAAACGCATAGTCATCGGCGTAAAGCCCCATGACTTTATCAATATCTTTTGCATTGATAGCGGTTATTAATGGATTATAGATAGACATTTTAATCTCCTTATAAAATTGTTGGCTCAGTCATTTAACGGCTGTATTGACCACTATTCACTTTGATATTTCTTATGTGGGCGAAGTGAATCCAAGGCATTAACCAACGCCCTAAGTTACAGGGCACTGATCAAACAATCGCATTAGTCGCCCCAAGCGCCGTGGAATTCATAACAAACTGCTTGTTTATCCCCAATTACCCACGCATCATGACCAGGCTCAATTGAGTATGAATCACCTGCTGAATAGGTTGCTTCGGTTCCATCATCATGCCTACAGGTAATGGCTCCTTCTACGCATACACCCAGGTGTTTTGCCTTACAACTATCGGTGCCTACAACAGGTTGTATGTCCTTAGACCATACCCAACCAGGCTGAAGGACAAGTTTCATAACACGCTGACCGCCAACATTGACAGTTTCAACACGTGCATTATTTGGGGTGCCGACTTCTGAATCGTTAGCAAAATTTTTGACTTCTATAGACATTTTACTCTCCTTATAAAATTGCTGGCTTCGTCATTTGAAGACCAATATATAAAGCCCAACTAGACATGTGATCCTCAGACTCGATATAACTCTACTCCTCCACTTTATTAAATACTAGTCGTGTATCTGTACGAGTGACTGGCACACTCACTCGTAGCACACTAATTTGTCGTGTTGACCCCCACCGGCATTCCCAATACACTGAATTGACTCCAACACATTGGATCTAATTAGTGTCTAGCATCAACCTACGCCCCAACAAACTTTCCATTTATAAGCGACCTAAAAGTCCTCTTTGGCAGTGTCGCTACAAGTTAGATAATGGCGAATGGTATCGTCAAAGCACTGGCACGGACGAGCAAGCAGAAGCAGAAGACATCGCATTCAAGTTGTATTACGGTGCTGACGAACGCGACAAGAACAACCTCCCACAAAACACACGCAAGTTTGGTAATGTTGCTCGTTATGCCGTCACTCGTATGAGTGATGAACTTGATGCTGGTGGTGGAAAAGTCGTTTATAAAGATTATATACGCGTCATTAACAACTACCTTATTCCTTATTTCGGCAAGCAAAAAGTAGACAGTATAAACACTCGTAAATTAACGGAATACGCATCTTGGCGTGATATGAAGATGGGATCTGCCAAGGAAGAGGTTCGCATTCGTGGATTGCGGAACAAGATCAAGGACTATCAGCGACTTAAAGAAGAACTCGGCAAAGAACCGAAGCCATTTAAGGCAAAACAAAGCACCATTAACACGCACAACTCAGCATTAAATCGTATTTTTGATGAAGCATTATTGCGTGGCTGGATCACCGACAGCATCAAACCCACTGTATTAAACAAAGGCATTAAAGCAGAAAGTCGTGGTGCTTTTTCATTAGATGAGTATCAAGCAATTTACAAAGGACTGCGCTCTTGGACTGGCACTGGTCATCGTCAAGAAACGCGTGAGTTACGAGAAGTATTACGTGAGT